>VTLG01008873.1_pt1 | contig 23276 bp, 19 predicted proteins | sample 4694571 | NCBI WGS metagenome assembly VTLG01 (sample SAMN12604809, study PRJNA352737) | marine metagenome | biome: ENVO:00000447; feature: ENVO:00000209|ENVO:00000569|ENVO:01000036; material: ENVO:00002151; isolation source: viral sequences binned using virsorter ...
GCTTTCTACGATGCAGCTGCTGCACTAGACGAGAAAGGAGTAAGCTCTGAAGGACGTGTTGCTGTGTTGAACCCAAGACAGTACTACGAATTAATACAAGGTGTTGGTTCTAACGGTCTTATCAACAGAGACACACAAGGTACTGCGTTACAGTCAGGTAACGGAATCATTGAAATTGCAGGCATCAAGATCTACAAGTCAATGAACATTCCATTCTTCGGCTCATACGGTACTAAGTACGGTTCTGCATCTGCAACAAACCCCGGTGTAACAAGCCCCGGAAACGTAGGATCATTCGTTGGTGAAACAGCTGAAGACGGTAGAGCTTCTGTAACTGGTATCAACAACAACTACGGTAACGCTTCTGATTTCGCTAACAGCTGCGGACTTATCTTCCAGAAGGAAGGAGCCGGTGTTGTAGAATCAATCGGACCACAAGTTCAGATTACATCTGGAGATGTGAGTGTCGTTTACCAAGGTGATGTAATCCTAGGTAGACTCGCAATGGGAGCAGACTTCTTAAACCCTGCTGCTTGCGTTGAGTTAATCGCTGGTGCTGCTACTGGATCTACAGGTAATGCTGCGTTCGGTACAACATATCCAGCTAACGCTTAATTTTATTTTTTATACGGGAGCTTCGGCTCCCCTTTTTTATTATGCCTTTTCCAACCACAAATGCTACACAAGAGCTACCAGCTATAAACCAGATACTCACATCATGTGGTCAGGCTCCTGTAACTACACTAGACCAAACCAACCCGGAAGTTGCGATTGCTTATGATACACTGTTACAGGTGTCCCGAGAGGTACAATCAGAGGGCTGGACTTTCAACAAGGAGTATCACTACGAGTTTAACAAAGATAACAACAACGAAGTTCTTATACCAAATAATGTTATACAAATAAAACTTACAGAAAACGCACAAAACTCACCTTACCATGCTGTACGTAGAAATGGTAAATTATATGACAGACAGAATCACAGATATACATGGGAGTACAGCCCTATAGAATGTGATGTAATATGGGAGTTTGACTTTATAGACTTACCAGAACCCATACAAAACTACATCAAAGCCAGAGCAGCTACTCTTGTGTCTGGTAGAATAGTAGGAGACGATGATCAGTATACACGTCTCAAAGCACAAGAAGTAGAAATGAGAGCTATCGCTACAGAGTATGAAACTAGCCAAGGGCAGTTTACTATGTTCGGTCATCCACAAGATGCTCAAAACTTCTACCAAAGCTATCAACCATTTCATGCTTTACAACGATAATGCCAGCAGTTACTCAGCGAGTTGACAACTATCTTGGTGGAGTATCTAGACAATCTGATGACAAGAAACTTCCCGGTCAAGTCGAGGAGTGCATCAATGGCTATCCTGATCCAACCTTTGGTCTTACAAAAAGACCGGGGTTTCAATGGATAGGTAATTTAGGTACAGGCACTACATACGACAACTCTAAATGGTTCTTTATATCTAGAACCGATGATGAAAAATATATAGGCTGTATTACACCAGTGCCTACTGGACAGTCTCAGGGAGCTATTGCAATCTGGAACGCTGTAACCTTTGCCGCATGTACTATTACGTACGGTACAGGGGCACAGGCGTACCTTACAGGAACACGTACAGACTACGACATATTAACTATACAAGATAAATCTATAGTTACAAACAAAACTAAAATAGTAGCTAAAAATGCTGACCCTACATTTAACGCTAATAGACAGGGTACAATTAAAATTACAGGTACTTCAGTCGATACTACATATAATGTAAGTGTAGCTGGACAAGCTATATCTGCATACACATCAGGTAATACTACTACATACGATCAGGTTTTAACAGAATTAAAAAGTCGTATTGATGGTTTAAACATATCAGGTCTAACAACAACGAGACTAAAAGATAGTATACGTTTAACACGTAACGCATCGTTTACACTTACAGGTAGTGCTGGACCATTTAATAACCAGATGACTGTATTCCAAGATCAAGTTACAACATTAGACGAGCTACCTAGTGAAACAGTACATAACCATATAGTTAAAGTTGTTAATGCTGGAGCACTTACATCATCATACTTCTTAAAATATGTAGCAAACAATGGTACATCTGGACCGGGTTTCTTTGAGGAAACATTAGACCCAAGTAAATCTACAGGTCTAAATAATGCTACTATGCCACACGAGTTAGTTAATACAAGTGTTAACAACTTTACGTTTCAACGTATAACTTATGATGCTAGAGCTGTAGGTGATGATGAGACTAACTCTCACCCATCATTTGTAGGACAGAAGATAACTCAGTGTTTCTTTCACAACAACAGACTAGGTTTCTTATCTGGTGACACAGTATCTATGAGTCAGTCAGCTAAGTTTTTTAACTTCTATCATACATCTGCACAGACTGTTACAGACGCAGATCCTATAGATTTAAGTGCTAGTACAGTTAAACCAGTTGCACTTCATAGTGTGCTACCATCTACTCAAGGTTTAGTACTATTTAGTGCTAACCAACAGTTTCTTATGGGAGCAGCTGACGGTATACTCACGCCATCTAAAACAGTTATACGAAGAATAGCTAACTATGAAATGGATACGCTTATCGACCCTGTTGATACTGGTACTACAATTAACTTTATCAGTAAGACACCTAGTTATACTAGAGTCTTCGCTATGGTCACACGTGGAGAAAACGAAAACCCACAGGTAGCTGATATAGGTAGAGTGGTAAGTGAGTGGATTCCGTCTACAATGGATACACTTATTGCTAGTGCACAGAACCAGTTTATTGCTTTTTCTGGTCAGACTAGTAGATACATATACTTTTTCAGACAGTATGCAGAAGGTAAAGATATACAATTACAGACATGGTTTAACTGGCTTGCACCCGGTAATGTACAAACTATAGCAGTAGATTCTGATGAATTTTTTGCTGTAACAAAACAAGGCGGACAGTTTACATTAAGCAAAGCTAGCTTGAGTCAAAGTCCAGAAGATGCTATTATTGTTAACAACGATGGACAGAGACTAAATCCATGTATAGATCTATATGCTACAGCTAGTTCTGTTACATTTGACACAGCTGGTAACTTTAGTAAATGTTTTATACCATACAACGATGCTACTAACTTGACACCTGTACTAATAATTAAAGGTACTACAGCTACAGGTCAGTTCATTGAATCTGGATTTACTATATCTCCAGAACGTGTAGTAGAAAGTGGTAATACATATTTTAAAGTACCATTTAAAAACTTAACAAGTATAGCTAGTGATGTTATAGTAGGATATAAATATGACTTTGATGTTATACTACCTAAGACTTACTACAAGATTGATGATGATATGAAAATTAGTGACTTTACTGCTAATCTTACAGTAGCTCGTATGAAGTTTGCTGTAGGTTTGTCAGGAGTTATGGGTTTTAAACTTAAGTCTAAAGGCATACGTCAAGGTAAAAAAGAATATACAGGTGATGGATCTACTACAGTATTTCAGTGGATTAACGATGATATAAATTACATAGATGATAACCAGATTAAAGTTAAATTAGATAACGTAGTAACTACAGCGTTTACAGTTGACAGAACTGGTGCATTACCTAAGATTACATTTAGCTCTGCACCCGGTAACAATGTTAAGATACTTATATATCTTGATGAGTGGTATAACTTAAATCCTGTTGTTACGGCTGATAACTATTTAGCTAATGATATACCTGTATCAGATCATACTATATTCTCATTACCTATACATCAAAAAACAGATAACTTTACACTACGATTATTTAACGATTCACCGTTCCCAGTCTCTTTAAACTCTATGATGTGGGAAGGAATATACTCACCTAGATTTTACAGGAGGACTTAATGTCAATAATAGGAGCTGTAGTTGGTGGAGCTATAGGACTGTATGGAGCAAAGAAAAGTTCCGATGCAGCCAAAGACGCTCAACGAGCTAACAACGCAGCAACAGAAGCTCAGTATAAATATAACGTACAGAAATGGAACATGGACAAGCAGAAAATGCTGTCTGACCGTGAATTTAAAGTACGAGAAATAGAAAAAAGAGCTGAACAAGAAGGACAGCTAGCTGCTTATAAAGATGCAGCAGCTGCAAGGCAATATAATTATCAATTACAGATACGTGACCAGCAGCAAGATACAAACGAACGTATGTATGCTAAGTCTAACGCCATTTTTCAAGATCAATTAGGTCTTAATATTTTACAAGAGAAACAGGCTAGACATGAAGAGCGTCAGCAATTAGCAGAAATACAAGCTGAAAAAAGATACGAACAGAATACAGCCTATATTGATGGGTTACTTGCTGAAGGCGAAATACGTGCAAGAGGGCAGTCAGGTAGATCAGTAGACAAAGCTCGAAGTGTACAAACACTGAAAACAGCAACAGCTTTGGCTTTATTAGATTTATCTTTAGATAATGCAACAGCTGCGTCTCAAAATGCAATCAATAATATTAGAACAAGTAGAACAGTAGCTGACCTAAATGCTTTCGCAAGCAAGATGTTAGATCCCGGTGTATTACCAGATCCCATCGCACCGCTACCTACACCACAGACTGAGTTTATGTACCCACGGGTATATCAAGACTATGACTTTGGACCTGAGCCAGTTAAAGGAGCAATGATTTCTCCATCATCGGCAGCAGCGTCAGTGTGGGGTACAAGTTTAACTAGCCTTGCAACAGCAGCAGGTAATATAGCTACAGCAGTAACTCCAACCTTATTCGGATAAATGGTAAGAAGAACAGAAAAGCCACAACGCTACGGCAAGGGTGGTAGGTTCGGTGGTCAACAAATCTCCAGAGCTGGCATAAGTGCCATAGAACAGCGAGGGAGAATCACCACTGAAGCACTCAAAGAGTCAGCTCGCCAACAGCGTGAAGTTGACAACATGCAGATAAAAGGTTTTGAAAAGCGAAACAAATTACAGCAAGACAACGCTAAAGAGCTATATACTTTAGAGGTTGATGCACCTTACAAAGCCCGCATGAACGCATTAAAGACTAATGCAGAAACTGAAGTAAAGAGTCTACAACGTGAAGAAGCGGAACTAAGAAGACTGTCTGGAGTATGGGCTAAACTTAGTCCATCTTTAGCTAAATCTTTTGGAGACGCTACAACCAACATTCAAAATCTAATACGAACTAATGAAGCTGTTGACCAGTTTAACGACTATATGTCCGACGGCACATTAGATAAGATACTTTATACTTATGATAGAATAGGTAAAAAATCTAAAGCATTAAATGATGTTGCTGAGACTCAAGCTAAAGCGGTAGATGAAGCAGTCAAAACTGGTGAACCAGAGAAAAAACAGGAAGTTGATTTCTTAAATCAAGTTATTAAAACTCGCAATCCAGTTCTTAAAAAATTACTTGCAAAACATGTAGAAGATAACTTTGATAGTATTATACAAGATAGGTTACGCTTGTATGAAAATAATATTGATAAGTATACGGCTACAAAGTTTTACCAACAGCAAGGTGCTCAGATACTACAACAACTTGGTATTAAAACAGACTCAGCTGAAGGTTTAAAAATATTAAAATTATTTACTGATAAAGGTTTTAGCAAAGAGAATCAACTATCTCTTGAACAACAGCATATAGAAGGCACTGAGGTTATTAACAATGGTTTAGATCAGATCGAAGCCTATGTTAAAGGTGGTGACTATGCTAATGCTAATTCTCAGTGGAAAATTATACAGAACAATATTAACGCATTGCCTGTTAAAGATGCTCAAGGTGTATACAGTAGAAAGTTAAGTGTTAACAGATCTGAAGAATTTATTAGTTGGGCAGAAGATCAGGTATCAGATGCTAGATTTTTAAACAAAGGAGAAGCAGGGTTTTTACATGCTCAAAAGATTCTATTAGGCATTGACGAAAACAATGAACACGGATACGAAATTGTAGGTGCTACAGGTAATAAAAAAGCCAAACATAATAGAATTGTAGGTAAGCAACCTAATCATTTAATCAGGCTTCGTAATGCATGGGAAGCCGCAGACTCAGCTAATTCTAAAAATGTCGAATATGTAAATGATCGTAGGCTACAATCTGAAGCAATCGTATATAAAGATAGAATCAATACTAAGTATGAAGATGGTAGTTCTTACTATGTAACTAAAGACGGAGTAGTCAAAAACGAGTTTTGGTCTGACTGGAGTAAAGCTAACGGTAATAAATACGCTAGACAGTATATGGCTGGTATGATAGGTTTTGCTGATGGTGATGTAGATACTAACACACTTAACTCAAACTTAGTTCAAGCTTTAAGACAGGGTAGAGACTTAGAAGCTTATATGATATGGGCTTCATCTTACTCTGACGAGAAACAGAACATTGGATTTATAACTAAAGGTATACAGGAGCTAGCTTCAAGCTATGGTGTTGAACCAAACAAGCTTGATAATATATTAGCAGATCAGATGAAATCTACTGTTAATAAAGTTATGGAAGCTGACTCACTTGACTCAGTTTTAGATCCATCTGGACAGCATAAGGCTAGACAGATAGCTGGTGCATTTATTTACTTATATAACAGTCCAGAAAATACTGGTACAACAGTTGCAGAAAAGAAAAGCTTTGCTAGAGCAGCACTTAATGAGCTGCTTGGTATAAGTAATAAAACTGGTGAAGTTATAAAGTTTGATCAAAATGGCTATCGTGGTAGTGGTGAGTTTAGGCAAAAACGTACAAAGTCAGGAAACGTTATTTTTGTTAGAGACGCTGGTGTAACATATAAAGGCACAACATCTATTGAAATCAACGATGCTTTAACTACTAGATTTGGTGGCGACTTAAAAGGTGATACAAAGAGAGAAGCTTTGAAAACATTAATTAGTGACCAGATGAAAAATGAAAAGATCGATGATATGGATTTTTATAATTTTTTAAATAATAAACCACATAATGATAGTTTTTTAAATCACGTTGAAAAAGATTTATTAGGTAACATACCTCCTAATGAATTTAAGAATGAAATAAAAGAAAGTTATAGTGAACTAGCTAGTAATGTTTTAGGTAAAGCTTCTAACCCACAGAATAAAAAATCTCAGGACAAGGCACTGCAATGGGGTGCTGCTGAATGGTGTAAAGATCACTTAGGAGAGAATGCTAGTGATGTCTATGGTAAAAATTTAGACAGACAGGCTTTTGCTGTATGTATGCAAAGTTTAAAATCTCAAGCAGAAGCACAGAATGTACCGTTATATCAACTTGTAATAAACCCCGATCTATTTAACAGACTTGTAAGACCATGAATGAAGAAGAACAAATAGCTAGCACGGGGTTTATGAATACTGACCCTTATCCTGATGAGGAGAAGCTAGAACTTAAAGAAGGTAAACCTGTGTTTGCTGCTCCTTTTGGATATAGATTTGGTAATAGCTCTGTAGACTTAAATGTCAAAGAGAATCACGATACCATGAAGGATGAGTATAACACATACTGGAAGTTACCAAGAGGAGAAGAAAGAGATAAAGCACAAGAAGAGTTTAACCAAAAATACTTTGGTATGTCTACTCAAGAAGTAAGAGATAACCAACGTAAAGTTAATCTAGATGCTAACAATCCAATCAAAAGATTAGATAATACATTTCAAGGCTTATCAGTTTATGGTCTAGGTTTAACTGACTTTGCATTTGACGCAGCTGGTACTCTAATACCCGGCATGGATAGGGTAGACGACTGGTGGGATAAGAAAACAAAATTAGATAATCCTACTCACACTGCTATCAGAAGATTGTCTTCTTTAGTTATACCCGGTATACTAGGCGGTAACGCTGTACAAGGACAGATTAATGCAAAGTTTGCTGGCGGTGCATTACTTAGTAAGCCATGGTTTCAAAAACTATTAGCTACTGGTTCTGCTCATGGTGTATTAGATATGGGTATTACATATCTGAATGATATATCTGAAGAGCAAACAATGACTGATGATTTAAGTCAGATGTTTCCTAAGACATTCGGACCCGGTGGTAGATTACCTTTAATTGACTTTTTTAGGACTAACGATAGTGATGGTTTACAAATGCGTAAACTTAAAAACACATTAGAAGCTGCACCATTTGCAGCATTTGGTAGTGTGATAGGTGGTTATTCTGATTTATCAAAAGGTAAAAAAGTCTTAGACTGGATGGAACCTTTAGATGATGCAGCAAAAGCATACAAACAAGTAAACATAGAGTTTGGTGATGACACAGATCTTATATTACGTCTACAAGAAATAGATGAATTACTATCTCTAGGTACTGATAATATGAGTAGAGCTACTCAAGATCTACTTATTAATGAAAAGCTAGAACTTGAAGATCTCATAGGTCGCAACAAAAATATGGACGATGTTGCACGTAGAGAAGAAGCTATGAGAACTGTAGAAACAGAGGCTGCTATCGAAAACAAACTTAATCCAGACTACGATCAGTTAGAACTAGATATAAATGTAGATGGATTAGATCCAGACTTAAACTCTAATATTCTTGACGATGCTGCTAAAGCTAAACAAAGTATACCTCCCGGAAACGTAGCTAAAAATATGGCAGATACAACTGCTATTAAAAATGGTAGTGACTTTTCAACTGGTGACCCTGCACCTATTATTACAGACTCTATGAGACGTAAAGGTCTTATGGTAGGTCCTACATCACGTGGTGCTGTTATGGGTGTAGCAGAAGAAGCTAGGGATGCTGGTAGATTTAATGCTATTGTAGATGGTATTAGATATACAAATAAAGAAATGAACGCAGCTGCTTGGGGTATATTCAATGATATTATATCAGTGCCTACAGTAGATGACTTACGTGATTTGTTTTCAACTACTAAAGATGTTAAAAACTTACTTGGCGGTCTATATAGAGTAGAGTATGCACCAGAAGATACAATACGTGCTACAGCATTTGCAATTAAATACCTGTTTGATAGATTCTTAGGTAGACCTATTGCTGAATCATCTGCTAGAGTTATGGATACACTAGGTAGAGAAGTAGATACGTTAGCTGGTGCATTAGATGAAATGGCTCCAGAAATTGATCGTAACCGTGCTATGGATTTGATCATAGGTAAGCTAGAATTTTTACTAGATGAGTATGCACTAAACAAGTATATATCAGGTTGGCAGTTACGTAACAAAAACTGGTTTGACCAGACTCCTCCAGCTAGTATAAGAGAAGCTGTCGAAACATTAACAGAAGAGTTTACAGAAGTAGAAAATAGTTTACATGCTAAGAACAGAGCATTTACTAAGGAACTAAAAAGATTAAAGAAAGAAAATCCAGTAGTATTAAAGCCTTTACTTGATGCTTTCTCACACACTAATGGTGATGTAGATAGTCAAGTTAAGTTAATGAAATGGGCAGCAAATCAGATTACACCTCTAGGTTTGTTAAGAAGTCCTGATCCTGAGAATATGAACTTGTTTGCTAAAGCTGTATGGGCTGTACGTTATAACAATATGTTGTCAGGTATATCTGCATTTAATGCTGGATTAGGTAACAGTTTACAATTACTTACAAAGTCATTAACAGTAGCATATGGACATGCTTTAACAATACCTTTTACACCAGTAGCAGGTTTTAATGGATTAAAACGTGCATTCTATTATAATTCTGCATTATACGAAACTAACAAGCGAGCTATTACAGACGCTTATCGTATGATGAAGAAGATGAATAATGATCCACAAGCTATGCTATCCGCAGCTCGTAAAGATTATGTCTTTAAAACTGACAAAGCGTGGAACATCATGGAGGATATGATTCCAGTCTACGAAGCAACAGGTAACTGGGGTAGAGCGTATCAATTTAAAGTAGCATCTAATTTAAAGCAATTAGCTGGTATGAAATCTATGCGTTATGGTATGACTGGTATGGTATTTCCAGATGTATTTACAGCATCACATACTGCTACACATATATCACGGTTAAATGCGTACACAGATGTTTTAGAAGATCAAGGTTGGCCGAACATGAAAATGCTTAAAGAGGCGGAGCTTGAGAACTACTCTAAGTATTTTGATGAGAATGGATTAATTAAGAATGATGTAGTTAAAGCATTGACAGGTGATATTGCACTTAACACAGATGATGCTTTATCTAACTATCTAACTAAAGCAACTACTGCATTTCCTATACTAAAAGAAGTTATGGCTTTCCCACGGACAGCTTCTAACTACATGAAAATAGGTTTATCTTATACTCCTGTGTCAGCTATACCGGGTATGAATAAGTTTTCTAAGACTATATATGCAGTCTCAGAATCTGATATAGCTGAAGCTCTACTAGAGCACGGTATTGATATGTCAAAAACTCCTAATGCTCGTGTTTTATTTGAAGACTTACGTGCTGAATATTTAGGTAGACAAGCTCTAGCTAATACTATAGTAGCTACATTATATGGATATGCTTTAGGTGGCAATATACGTGGTAATCTACACTACAATCAAAAGACAAGAAAAGATCAGATGGATCAAGGTTTAGAACCTAAAACTATCTGGGTTCCCGGTCTGAACAAGTGGGTAAGTTATAAAGGCTGGATAGGTATAGAACATGTACTTGCACCTTTAGCTGACTTAGCTATGTACATGGATGATGCTGACGAACACGTTATCGAAAGCTGGCAGTCAAAACTAGCTTGGACTGTAGGTGCTACATTCTTAAATGATACACCATTATATGGTTTAGAAAAAGTATTTGATATACTTAATGGTAATGAACGTGCTTTCTCACAGTTTATAGCTAGTGCCGCTAGCTCAATGGTTCCCTTAAGTGGTGCTTTAAATGTTATAGCAAATGCAATCCATCAAGCACAACGTAACATTGAAACTGATATTGGTGAGTTCTTTAAGAATAGGCTACCCGGTCTAAAAGGTACAGTTCCTACTTCAATTAATCCTATAGATGGATTACCAATTAGAGACGCTGCTAACCCAATACTTGGTGCATTTAATGCTTTTAGTCCTGTTAAGTTTAGTGATGAAGTAAGACCTTATATGCAGTTTTTACATGATATTAAATACGGAGGACTTGGTGCTTTTAAATATGATAGCACAGGATCTTACGAATGGACTGCTGAAGATCAGGAAAAGATATATAGAATTATTGGTTCCATGGGTCTTGAAAAAGAGATCATAAGAATTGCAAACAGAAAAGATAACCAGACTATAATTAAAGAGTTAAAAGATCTAAGAAATGAATATCATCCCGGTAATGACGTAATTAAGTTAAAAGCTAGGTTGAGTCCTGTTCATAGAGAGTTAGATTTATTAATTAACAATGCTATAAAAGTAGCTGAACTAGAATATCTTAGAGATAAACCACTCATACAACAAGCTATTGTTAATGCACAATTAGCTAAAAATAGAATGAAGGAAGGCGACATAGAAGGTGCAGCTGAACTTCAGAAAAAAGACGCCCAAATTAAAAATCTTATACAACACGGTAACTAACTTATGAGTGCTGTTATACAAAACGAATACACACAGACGGACACAACAACTGTCCTTCGATCATTTACATTCCCATATCTTAAGACCTCGGACATAAAAGTAAGTCTCGATGGTGTGGAAACTACAGCTTTTACATTAGCTAATGCAACCACAATACAATTTAATACTGCTCCTAATAACGGAGCCAAAATCAAAATATTTAGAGAAACCAGTGTAGACAATTTAACAGCAACATTTTATGCTGGATCAGCTATCAAGTCAGAAGACCTTAATGACAACTTTACACAGAACTTGTATAAAACACAAGAGGTGGGAGCTCGTGCGATAAGTGCTCTTGGTGGTACAATGACTGGTAATCTGACTTTAGATACACAGGCAGATCTAGTATTTGAAGGTGCAACAGCAGATGCACATGAAACTACTATTAAAGTTGTAGATCCTACAGCAGATCGTACAATTACATTTCCTAACGTAACAGGTACTGTTGTCACTACAGGGGACACCGGTACTGTTGCTACAGGCATGATTGCAGCTGATGCTGTGACTGGAGCTAAGATAGCTGACGACCAGATTAACTCAGAACACTATGTAGACGGATCTATAGATACTGCCCACATAGCTGACGCACAAGTTACAACTGCTAAGATAGCTGACAGCAATGTAACTACAGGTAAGCTAGCAGCAGATGCAGTCACAGCAGCTAAACTTGCAGACAATGCAGTGGTTACAGCTAACATTGTAGATGCAAACGTGACTACAGCTAAGATAGCAGCAGATGCAATTACAAACGCAAAGATAGCTGACAACAGTATAGACTCAGAACACTATGTAGATGGATCTATAGATGCTGCACACATAGCAAGTAATGCAATCACTAATGTTAAACTGGCAGATGATTCTGTCGGAACTGCTGAACTACAAGATAGTAGTGTAAATACTGCTAGACTTGCTGACAACTCAGTAACACTTGCTAAGATGACTGACGATTCTGTTGGTACATCTGAGATAGTTGATGCAGCAGTTACAACAGCTAAAATAGCTAACAGTAATGTAACAACAGCTAAACTAGCAGCTGGTGCAGTTGTTACAGATAGGATTGTAGACAATGCAGTTACTACAGCTAAAATTGCTGACACTAATGTAACAACAGCTAAGTTAGCTAATGATTCAGTAACTCACGCTAAACTAGCTAACAATTCAGTAGATACAGAAAATATAGGTAATGTTCAAGTTACAGATGCAAAACTTGCGTCTAACTCTGTTATTACATCTAAAATTACAGATGCTAACGTAACAACAGCTAAGATAGCTGACAGTAATGTAACACTTGCAAAGTTAGCTAGTGATCTAAAACAGACAACTATATCAGATAGTGATACGCAGATTCCAACATCTGGAGCTGTGGTAGACTATGTTGCTGCACAGATAGCACCTATTGGTGGTCTAGAGGTTATAGCTACAGAGGTAGCATTTCCTAACACACAGCCTGCTGCCGGTGTAGTAATATCTATAGCAGATGCTGGTGGTATAGTTGTTAACGGATCTGGTACATCAACTACAGGTAGAACTGTAGGTGGTAGTACTGTAACTATTAATAATATTAACTCAGCTTTTAACAGCTCAACTGTTGATGCTGGTGTGTCATTTATGGTAAGTTCTACTGGCTCAGGTCAGGTATATAACTTCCACAAAGCTACATTAAAAGAAGCAGACATACTTAGCTTAAGTAATGACATCAATGACTTTGCTAATAGATATCGTGTATTTGCTGGTGAGCCATCATCTAACAACGATGAAGGTGACTTAGTATATGACACTAATGCTAACAAGATGAAGGTCTATGATGGATCATCTTGGGGTGAAGTAACATCTACTGGTGACTTTAAATACTTATTCTTATGCCCCGCCGGTGGTAGTGGAGCACCTACTATAAATGGTAGTGTAGCTACATACGACTTACGTGAAGGTAGTAACTCAGGATCTGCCGCAAGTGTAACAAATGCAGCACAGTTAATAGTAAGTATTAATGGTGTAATCCAAAAAGCTAATACAGGGACATCCGCTCCGTCAGAGGGCTTTGCACTTGTAGATAGTAACACTATTGTATTTGGTGCTAACTTACAAACTGGTGATTCTGTATTTATAGTACAGATAGGTTCTGCTGTAACTATACCTACTCCCGGAGACGGAACAGTAAGTACAGCTAAGATCGTGTCTGGAGCAGTAACTACAGCAAAGATTGCTGACGATGCAGTAACTTCTGCTAAAGTAGCAGATAACGCAATCTCTAGACCTTCGATTCAAGATAATTCAGTTAATAGTGCTAAGATAGCTGATGGTTCTGTTAATGAAGCCAAGCTGCTTATATCTAACTCTCCAGTAAACGGCTACTTCTTATCAGCTCAGTCTGGTCAAACAGGTGGTCTAACTTGGGCAGAGGTAGATGCTGGCGTAACAAGTGATGGACAGGGTAATACTGTAGCTGGTACAAATGCTGGAGATAGTTTTACAGGTACTGATGCAATAGAAAACACTTTAATTGGTTATAACGCTGGAACTGGAATTACAACTGGAGATCATAATACCGCAGTAGGACATGATGCTTTAGAAAACGTTACGACAGGAAGTTATAACACTGCGTTAGGTAGAGATGCTGGTAGAAATATTACAACAGGAAGTAGTAACATTTGTATAGGACAAAATGCTGCTGATGCTGACAATCATCTTGGGGTAGTTGCTGTTGGTTCGTTTGCATTGACAACAAATACAGCAGATTATAACACCGCAGTAGGTTATTTTGCATCTCGTCTTAATACATCTGGAGTTTCTAATACAGCAGTTGGATCTAATTCATTAGAGGCAACCACAACAGGTAGTAACAATACCGGAGTCGGTAGATCAGCATTATTAAATAACACAACAGGAACTCAGAACACTGCTGTGGGTGCTACTGCGTTAGATGCTAATACGACAGGAAATTACAACGTAGCTTGTGGTCAAACAGCTTTAGGATCAAACACAACTGGATCATCGAATATAGCTGTGGGTCAAGCAGCACTTAGAGAGAATACAATAGCATCTAACAATATTGCAGTAGGTCTTTCAGCTTTAGATCAAAACACATCTGGACATTCAAACATAGCTATAGGAAGTACAGCTTTAGATGCAAACACAACTGCTAACCATAATACAGCGATTGGTAAGTCAGCTTTAACAGATAATACTACAGGAACTCAGAATGTAGCTTTAGGTAACTTTAGTCTTTTTGATAATACTACAGCAGATAACAACACAGGAATAGGCTATAACACATTAGCATCAACTACAACTGGAACTAAAAACACAGCAGTGGGTTCTATAGCTTTAGATAATAATACTACAGCTCATAACAACACAGCAGTAGGCTATAACGCATTAGGAGCAAACACAACAGGAGCAGAAAACACTGCTGTGGGTTCTTATGCTTTAGACGCTAATACTACTGGTAACGGTAATACTGCTGTTGGTGTACAATCTTTAACCACTGCTCATGCTGGTAACAATAATACTGCTGTTGGTATGTATTCTGGACAAGCTGTTACAACAGGTGGAGCTAATACTGCTGTTGGTTACATGTCATTATATGGATGTACAACAGGAGCTGATAATATTTCCATAGGTAAACAATCACTTCAAAACCTCACTACGCAAAGTAATAACGTAGCTGTCGGTAATGATGCTTTAAAAGTAAGTACTGCTACATCATGTGTAGCTGTTGGACACATCGCTTTTCAAGCAAACACAACTGGAGGCGAAGGAACTGCTGTTGGTAAGCAAGCATTAAAAGCAAACACCACTGGATATAGCAATACAGCTATGGGGTGTGATGCTTTAGACGCCAACACAACTGGATACCAACATACTGCTATCGGTAGAAGTGTACTAGGAGTCAACACAACAGGAATAAAAAACACTGCTGTAGGTTGGCAAGCTGGAGAAAACACAACTACTGGTGGACATAACGTATATATTGGAACTAGGGCTGGCTTAGGTCATACAACTGGTAGTAACTCAATATACATAGGTAACGTCTCTATGGTTGGTGGTAGTAATGAAGGTCAAGCTATTTGTATAGGAACAAGTGTTTCATCAAAAGGTAATTACCGTATTACTTTTGGTACAGACGCAAATGGAAGAGTGTATAACCAATACACAGCAAATGCAACATGGACTCGTGAGTCTGACAGAAGACTTAAAAAAGATATAGCTACTAATACTGATTGCGGTTTGAATTTTATCAATGATTTAAGAACAGTTACCTATAAATGGAAAGCACCATCAGAAGTGCCTAATACATTTAATAACTATGATGCTAACCAAACTGAAGCTGTACATAAGGATAAACTGTATGGTTTTATTGCACAAGAAGTTAAAGAAGCTTTAGATAAGCATAATATTACTGACTTTAATGGTTGGACACAAGATCCAGATGGACTACAAGGTATCTCATACGAAATGTTTGTTATGCCTTTAGTAAAAGCAGTACAAGAATTATCCGCAAAAGTTACAGCCTTGGAGGCAAAATAAATGGAAGAATACACAACTGAAGAAATAGCAGCAATTTTTAAAGCTGCTGGCGATAGCGTTACACTTATAAATGGTGGGAAACCAGAATGGGAAACTGATGCCGAATGGAAACTTACTGTACAACGTAACGTAGAACACCTTGAAATAATTAAGGGATATAAAAAAGTAGATGGCACAACATCTATCTGGACAACAGAAGACTTTACAGCTATCGACAAAGCTATTGTTGATGGTAAGAAAGTATATGGAGGCTAATGGCTACAACTAAAGTAACATCAGGTGGTATCACGGATGCCACCGTATCCACCGCAGATATAGCAAATGATGCAGTTACATCAGATAAGATAGCAGATGATGCTATACAATCTGAACACTATGGTGGCACTTCTATTGATACTGAACATATTGCTAACGGTGCTGTTACAGGGCCAAAAATTGCTGGCAATACAGTAGGTACGAGTAATATACAAGACGAAGCAGTAACACTAGCTAAACTGCCACACGGTACATCATCTAACGATGGTAAGTTTCTACGTGCAAACAACGGAGCAGATCCTAGCTTTGAAACAGTAAGCATCCCTGCTGGTACAACAATAAACAACAACGCAAATAACAGACTTATTACTGGCTCTGGTACTGCTAATACGTTAGAAGGTGAATCTACCGCAACTTATGACGGAACAAAACTTTTTCTATCAGGTGGTAGCGGAAGTGATGGTCATATTAATATGTTGGAATTAAAGCATCTTAATACTGCATCTTCTACTTCCGGTAGTACTGGAGACGGTCCATCAATATTGTTAAACGGTTATTATTCAAGCAACGAGTGGGCACTTGCCAAAATTGCTGCCGATAATGCTGGTGGTCAATTTGGTAGTGGTTATGGAGGTGAGTTATCGTTTTGGGTACACCCTGCGAATGGTACTCAAACAGCATCAGTTATTAAAGCAGCAGATATTATCGGTGATGGTACTGGTGCTAATTTAACAATTACTGATGGAAATTTAAAAATAGGAACAGGTGGTCATGGTATTGACTTCTCTGCTGCTAGTAATAACTCAGGGATGTCAAGTGAATTACTTGACGACTATGAAGAAGGAACATGGAGTCCCGGTATAAATCAAGGTACAGCTAGTTTTGGTACTGCTCACTATACAAAAATTGGACGAATGGTAAATGCAACTGTATTTGTTTCTCAAATGTCTCCAAGAACCAGTAGTCAAGGTATTCAAATAACTGGTTTACCTTATCAAGCTAATGGTATTTTTGTTGCTCCACTAGGATTACATAGAGTAATTGGAGATCAAGGTAACGGATATTTTGCATATGTAAGTGATAACACAACTTATATAGATCTTTTACAATTCCCTTGGAGTCAACAAGGGTGGAAATCTTTACCACATACTGCAATCCAACACGCTACAGCAGCATACATAATTATTACTCTAACTTATCAAACAGATTAATGGCATTATCAGAAACAATAGAATACGACAAAATAGAAATAGTCGGAGAATATAAAGCAGTACAGGTCCGTAAGGCAACTGTCGTTAAAAAAGATGACACAGAAATAGCAAGATCTTTTAACAGATATGTACTGCATCCAGACTCAGATATAAGCGGTCAACCAACAGAGGTTAGTGCCGTATGTAATGCAGTTTGGACAAATGAGGTGAAAGAAGCATGGACCAAGTACCAAGCATCTTTATCCCCAGCATAAAAAAAATAGAGACAGTAGAAATACCGTTACCTACAGCTGACGTACCATACTATACACCTATGGTAGTTCCTCCGAGCGATCTGAGAGATCAGGAAGAGGAACCAGTCAAGACTGTAGAAGAAAAACCACCCGAACCACCTACCCTTAAAATACCGTTTATTAAGCAACCAGTACCTCGACCTTCAACAGAGGTTGTAGTAGTGGCAGCTACAACGGCGGTTACAGCTGTAGCAGCTACAACGCTAACACAGCCTATAATCGAATGGATACGTAAAAAGGTCCAGAAATTCCTAAACGATAAAATCACCAAATGGAGAAAAAACCTGACGAACAAAAAGGACTCTTCAAAAGAATCAAAGAAGGAATAGACGATCATGAAGAACAGATGGTGGTACTGGGGGCGATGGTTCGTCTTGGTGTCGTTATCTGGTCTGGGTTTATCATAACCCTTAATTATGTCGAACTACCCATGGTTAAAAAGAGTCCCGGTGGGGATATAACATTCCCAGCTTCAATATTTACTGGAGCACTCGCCACTTTCGGCTTGTCCACTGGCAATGGTAAAAAACAAGAAAAAGAGAAACCTAAGACATGACTAAATGGATAATACTCTTAAGCCTGTTGTCACCCGCAGTAGCAAGAGCAAACACTGTCACGCCCCAGTTTACAACAGGGTCGATGCAGTCAACAACGACAACAACTCAAACTATAACAGAAACGGTAGAACACGACGTACTCGGAGCCGAAGTCAAAACTTGGTCTGGTACAAATATTACGCCAAGTGGTGCGATTGGTGCAACCGATACAACCTATTCAGTTACAACAGGTGCAACAGAATGGGATCTATCAATAACAACAAGAGATGCAGGCACAATAGAAACAATATCAATAGACAGAACTATCGAAACAGATTCTACTACAAACTCTTACTCTATCTTCTCGCAATAGGTACACCTGTTTATGCTGAAGACACTAACGTCAGCAATCCTGTAGCTGCTGCTACTGGTAACGTAACTAACCAAGCTGTACAATTTCAAAATAATGGTGCATCGTCACGTCAGATATATGGTCCTAACATACAATGTAATGGATCTACTATGACGTTTAGTCCATTTTATATGGGCAATCATACGAAGCCATTAGATGAATTTATGCAGCCTACTAGCTACACCCTAGCAGAAAACTGGGGGTTCCAGATTAACTTTATGGTTCCCCTAGATAAGTCAGGGTATAAGCAGTGTAAAGAGATGGCAAAGAGATATGAGGAAAAGATGAAGCTCGAGTATGAAATTACACGGGCACACAAATGTGCGGACTTAATGAAAAAAGGTTTTATGTATAGACCTAACACACCAAATGCAAAGCTGTGTCAGGACATAGTACCTATAGTTAAAGTCAAGCCACCTAAAAAAGAGAAAAAATTTGGATTATTTTAAATGAGCACCCTATCAAAAATTATAGCAGACAGAGAAATTGCTGCAACAAAAGCTGAATTAGAAGCTAAAAGAAAGCCTAAGAAAAAGGCTGCAAAGCGAGACGAGAACGGACGCTATGTTAAAAAAGAAGTAGTTACACCCGGAGAAGAATAATGTTTGCACTACTAAAACCATTAGTTCTAACAGGACTAAAAAGCGACAAGTTTAAGAAGTTTGTAGTTGACCTACTAGAAAAGCTAGTTGAGTCTACAGATAACGAACTTGACGACAGAGCACTACAGATAGTTAAAAAAGGACTAGACATCGAATGAATGAAACCACAAGGGTAATACCTAAGAAAGCAAACGAAGAAAGTTTTAATGAGCTGCATTACCTAGTCACCCAAGAATTTTTAAGATTAATAAAATGCGGTGAAGCAAAGACAGCAGATCTGAAAGCCGCATGTGACTGGCTAAAAACTAACGACATCACAGGTGTTGCCCTTGAGGGTAGTCCCTTAGATAGGTTAGCGTCAGTCATACCAAAAGTAGATCCATCTTTAGTTAAATCTAGATTATATGGCAAGAACAGGACCTAGATTCAGCCCTAATCCCGGTAGAACTGCAAGGTTTTACAGGCGAAATAAAAAGTCACGTCTTAAGCATAGGCGTGATAATAGGCGAATCAATAACACGCCTGCCAAACGGGCATACAGACGTGACCTAATGAAGATACGTAGAAAGCGTAAACCCGGACGTCAGACCGATATGTCACACAAAGGTGGCAGAATCGTTGCTGAGTCACGTAAAGCAAACCGAGGTAGAGGCGGAGCAAAAAGAACTTAATGACACCATTACTACCAAACCCTGATTACTATTTACACAATTTAATAACCATGACAAGTTCAGAATCTAAACGGCTCTGGAGAAGAGCTATCAAAGAGCACTTCGATTGTCAATGCGTTTATTGCGGAGAATTTCATGAATTACACAACCTTACAATCGACCATGTACGACCTAAATGTAGAGGTGGTACAGATACAACGACGAATGTTGTACCCTCGTGTCGACGATGCAATCAGGATAAAGGTAGTAGAGAATGGCTAGACTGGATGAGGTCGACATTCGGTAAAACAGATAGAGAACACAAGATTTTATCACACATAAAATGACATTTACACCGGGAGTCGATGACGACAGAACCGATACTTATGAAGCTCAGATAAAGCTACAGGAAGATGACCAGACAGCTGAAGAACAGTTTAACGAAGCTCAACAAGGTTTAAAAGATGCAAACACGTGGTTTCAGAGAACACTAGGCATTTATGGAGCTTTAACTGAAAAAGTAACCCCAACAGTGACTTCTACTATTGATGCTATCTTTAATTTTAATAATGAAGATACTAAAAAAGGAGCAGATTTATATAAGGGACTTAATCCTATATTTACAGCAGAGGAGTTAAATTTAGATCCAACAGGAACTACTTTTTACTCTATAAACGATCCAGAGCCTAATCTACGTAAAACTCCTAATAAAGCAGAAAAGGAACTACGAATAAACAGATGGGTTAACGATCTTGTGTTTACGGTAGATAAAGTAAAACGAGACGGCACTATTGTACCTACACATATATCTAAGCTACAACCAAAAGGTAGTGGTTATGAACTGCTAGGTAAAGCTAAGGCTGAGTGGAATCAATGGTCTAAGCGTACAGGATTTATACGTGAGCTGTCAGATAAAACAATGACTGCTTATGTAGAGCACTTAGTAGGTAAAGATAAATACTATGACGTATTCTGGAACTTACCTAATGAGCAAAGATTTAGAAAGGGCTCTAGGCACGGTCCTAATAATGTACGAATACTACTTGATAATCGTATGAAGACATTTAAAGACTCGTCAGAAACAATCTTAAAAAAACTGTTACCAAAACCAACTAAAGATAATATACTGTTATTTGACTATGATATACCTAGAAATGCAAACGAATCAATTATAATTAATACTTCTCCTAGAGACTTAGTTTTAAAACGTGCTGATGGTACAGTCGTTGGAAGACTAGGCGATTATCATGATGTTTTGTATGCACCTTATGCAGAGTTAAAAGAAAAACTATCTACTAATATTAATCCAGATACTGGTAGACCATACATAACGATTACGTTACCGGGTGGGCAACCTTTACCAGAATCTGACATAAAAGCACAAATTAGTATGTGGAGAACAACTATCATACGAGATAAAATACAGTTTATCATAGATGAAGCTCCTACTCTAAAAGGCATGACTAAGAAAGCAAAATGGCAGTATCAAGGTAGTGCTATTGAAGACGACATGGTAGAGTTTTTAAATAAGTATAGTTTTCTAGAACCAGCTAAAGGTTTTAGGTATCAGCTAAAAAAAGAACCATTCCAGTCAGCACGTGGTGGTAAACCTATTAAAACTAAAGATGATAAAATAGAAGGAACATTTTTAACTAAGACACAGGAGCGTCAAATTAGAAGAGGTAAATACAGAGGAAGATTTTTATCAGACGATATAGATGACATACTAGGTGAAAACAGACCAGAAGATGACTGAACACGAAATTATAGATAGTCTAAAAGGTGACTTTAAGCTTTTCCTACAAGCACTGTGGGAAGAGCTAGGTTTACCTAGTCCGACCCGGGCACAGTATGCTATTGCAGATTACTTACAGAACGGACCAAAGCGTTTGCAGATACAAGCGTTCCGTGGTGTAGGCAAGAGCTGGATTACTGGTGCATTTGTGTTGTGGACACTATTTAACGATAACGAAAGAAAGATCATGATTATCTCCGCATCGAAGGAACGTGCAGATAACATGTCTATTTTCTTACAAAAACTAATTATAGAAACACCATGGCTAAGTTACCTAAGACCAAAGAGCGACGACAGCAGATGGTCAAGAATTTCCTTCGACGTAAACTGCTCACCTCATCAGGCTCCATCCGTGAAGAGTGTTGGTATTACTGGTCAGTTAACGGGAAGTCGTGCGGATCTAATGATTCTGGACGACGTGGAAGTACCGGGAAACAGTATGACGGAGTTGATGCGTGAGAAGTTACTTCAACTCTGCACAGAAGCCGAAGCAATCCTTACGCCAAAAGACGATAGCCGTATTATGTATCTCGGGACTCCTCAGACTACTTTTACTATTTATCGTAAGTTGGCAGAGCGGAGCTATCGACCATTTGTTTGGCCCAGCAGATACCCAAGACGTAAAAAGCTTACACAGTACGAAGGACTCCTAGCACCACAAATACAAGAAGATCTGGATATGGGTGCAGAGGAGTGGGAAGTAACAGATCCAGATAGATTTAGCGAAGAAGACCTACTAGAAAGAGAAGCAGCTATGGGTCGGAGCAACTACTTGCTTCAGTTTCAACTAGACACAAGTTTAACAGATGCCGAAAAATTCCCTCTTAAAATGGCTGACCTTGTGGTTACTAGCGTCAATCCTACTTCTGCTCCTGATAACGTGGTCTGGTGTTCAGATCCAGCAAATGTTATAAAGGATGCACCAACTGTAGGACTGCCCGGAGACTACTTCTACAGCCCCATGAAGCTGCAAGGAGAGTGGGGTCCGTATGATGAAACCATATGCAGCGTAGACCCCTCTGGAAGGGGCTCAGACGAGACAGCAGCAGCGTTTATTAGCCAACGACATGGCTTTCTATACCTTCATGAAATGAGAGCGTATAGAGACGGTTACAGCGACAATACATTACTTGACATATTAAGAGGATGTCGTAAGTATAATGTAACTAAACTTGTAATCGAGACAAACTTTGGAGATGGAATGGTCAGTGAACTATTTAAAAAACATATTCAACAGACGCAACTACACATTGACATCGAGGAGATACGTGCCAATGTTCGGAAAGAAGACCGAATTATTGATGCTCTTGAACCTGTCCTTAACCAGCATCGTCTTGTTGTGGATCGTTCTGTTATCGACTGGGACTATAGGTCGAATAAAGACAGTGCACCTGAGAGTCGCCTCCTCTATATGCTCTTTTACCAGATGAGTCGGATGTGTCGTGAGAAAGGTGCAGTCAAACATGACGATAGGTT
>VTLG01016599.1_pt1 | contig 23270 bp, 40 predicted proteins | sample 4694571 | NCBI WGS metagenome assembly VTLG01 (sample SAMN12604809, study PRJNA352737) | marine metagenome | biome: ENVO:00000447; feature: ENVO:00000209|ENVO:00000569|ENVO:01000036; material: ENVO:00002151; isolation source: viral sequences binned using virsorter ...
ATTCTTATTTAAAATATTGCCTATGACAGTAACTTTATTTAAAGTCTTTTTCTGTACATCTACTACATCACTTAATGTTGCTTCTGCCATTTACTTTTTGCCTTTAGGTAGTGGTGCACCAGATTTACCAACATACAATCCAAAGAACGCAGCACCGGCACCAACTATTGTTGATATGAATGCCGCTTGTGCATTGGTAGGATCTGGTAGAGCCATAAACCATGTTGTAGACTGATAGAACGCATAGATATAAGCCACCATGATGAGTCTAGGTATTAACCTAAACGTGTCCATGATGCCAGATGTCTTATTATACCATGTGGGTTCATCTTGTCCCGTTGCTGGTACAATATCTTGTACTGCCAATTCATACTCTTTAGTAGTCTCTACGACTTTTACTTTATCTTCGCTAGCCATTTATTATTTTATCCTTGATTCTGGGTCCTCTGCCTTTCATTTTCTTCTTTTATCCACTCTATTAAAAATGTAACATATACTTCCCTTTCCCACGGCACCATATTCTCTAAATCATGTAAACTATAATTATGATGTTGCATCAGTGAAAAATTAGTTCTTACATAATTCTCCAAAGTATTATGAGAAAGGGCTATCCGAAAAAAGCTTGCAGTCCCTCCAGCGTTACAGTATTCTTCTTTTTCGTTTTAGGATTCTCTATCTCTAATGTATGTCTTAAACGAGGCATACTTTCAAAAAACTCTTGTACCTTTTTAAACTGTTCACTTGTTAAACTTTCCAAAAAGGTTTTTAAATCTTTTTTAGTAAAGTCTGCTCTCTCATATACCGTTTCTCCTTCATATACTCTTTGAATAGATTTACCTATAATATCAAACATCTGATTTACTTCTGTTTCATCAGGTTTGAAATTCATAAATTCAAAAGTAGGGTAACCCATTTCTATTGAAATGTCATCTGTTAATTCAATCTTATTACTATGTCCTTCAATAAATTCTACTTCAATACCCTCTAAATCTATCTCTACAGGCACATAAGTTTCGTTATCATCTTCCATCAATATTGAAACAGTAGCAACTTCACCAACTGACTTAGCTCGTATTCTTAAAAAGATATACTCTAAATCAAAAAGTGGAAGTTTAGCCACATCAATTGTTTCAAATGTACAATTATTTACTACCTGTTTAAGGGCCCTATTTAATTGAGCGTCTTTTTCTTCCTCCATTGCCATCAGGAGAATCTTCTCCTCTTTGACTAAAAATGGTCTGTATGTTATTTTCTCCTTCGTTGAAGGTACAACCAACTCATAAGTTGGCGTGTTAATTACTGGTAAACCCATTATATTTTCACCTCATCTATATTGTTAAATTATTGACCTCGTTGATTAAGTCTGTTATGTGCCCCATGTCGGAAAGACCGTGACTGATCTACAAACCCCTTGCTAGGCATATCTCCAAAATCATCTACTTGATGCGGATTACCCTTTCTAACTGTAGATGCCGGAGTACTAGAATCATATTGTGAACCACTATCTTGTTGTGTAGGCATTGCAGCAAAATCATCTACCATTCCAACACCTCCGGCCGTTTGGTTGTTTACATATATCCAGCGATGATATTGAAGCTCTACTGAAATAGTTTGGTATGCATCGTTAGTTGCATAATTCAGATCCTGTGCGGCAATATTTTTAGGATATACTTCAATTAACTGTACTGAATATCTAGGAATTTCCAACCCTCTATCGAGTTGATGTATAGTCATATCTCCCACATAGTCCCTATAAAAACCAACCTCAAAACTACTCTGACTAAGTATCTGTGATTGCCACTGCTCAAACCACACTTTCTCTCTCATATCAGTGCTGCATATAAATGAAGCCGTGATAGATGCATAGTTATATGCACTAACTGGTTCTCTTGGAGGACCATTACGCAAATCATCTGCAGCACTTTGTAAATTCTGGCCTGGGAATTCTATTGACTCACACATCAGTCCTAGCTCATCATTAAACCCACCTGCTAACGCTGGGCCCTTACCACTAAGCACCACTCTATATCTATTCGGTCTAGCCAATCCACCACTAATGGCTGAAGTAAATTTATTTAAGCTCATACGCCTTGCATCATCTCCCTGCGTGTTTTTCTAAAAACTTGTTCGGGTCGTACTCGTTTCTTTCCATTCCATTTGCCTGTATAAAATCTTTCTATCGGCAAAGATATTGCAACCACCATTTCATTCAATTCTATTTTTAGAAAATAAGATTTTATGTTTTTTGTTAAATAACGTCTGACTATAGGTTTCACACCTCTTTTCATTTTTATCTTAGGCCAGAACAAAGCCATTACTTCTCCCCTTCCTTCTTCTGAATCAAACGCATCTAATTCTGATGGTACTTCAAACATTTGTAATCTTTCCAACAACTGCCATCTCATTGGTACAGATAGATAGTGAAAATTTATACCTACAAATCCCTCAGGCTTTCTTCGCCCCAAGGGTATCACTAATGGAAAGACATCATAGTATGGTAAATTCTGTGCCGTTTTAGGCCTGTACCAAAATAGATTCATCATTCCAAAATTAGGTCTTACAGTTACTTTATTTTCTCTACGTCCCTCCCGGATCATTCTTCTAGCCATAGGTCGAGGCAAAAGTTCTTGCACTTTCTGCCTATACCAACGCATCGACATCTCCTGTCCGTGAGCTGCCTCTCGTATTTCATCGAATACACCAATTTGACTGGCCATATAATACTATTTATATGGATTAGTGAATTGATCCTCTGTTAGTATCTTAAATTCCATACCCTGTTTCTCACAAAACTTTATTGCTGATTCCCACTTGGCTTGGTTCTTTACATACTCTTTAGACTCCCATAGCCATGATTTAGTCTTGCGTTTAGGGTTCTTTCGTGGTGCTCTAGTCTGTTTCTTTGGTTTGATCTCTACAATGTACTTGATAACCTCATGGTTAGGCTGTTTCACCTTCACATAGAAGTCTGGATAGTACCTATGTATCTTTCCATCTAAAGGAGACTGATATGGAATAGCTATTTCTTCACTGCCCCATTCAATAACATTTTCATTACGGTCGCAGTATATCATAAACCTACGCTCCCATCCAGAACGATAGATTATGTTTCGCACATTGCCCTTATACTTGTTGGGCCTCTCAGGATTGAATCTTCCTTTATAATATTTTGTAGTAGCCATATAAATACTTATATGGCACAATCTAAAGAACAATTCATGCGAGAGACAGATGCAAGTTTAACCGACAGCTCTGGTCATCGCCGTGGACAAGGAAGTAGTCCAGCATTTCTATCTTTTCCAGAAGATTTAGCCCTATCACCACAACAACCCAACTACATGGTATTTACTGCCATGACGGTAAGTGGTGGTGTTGATACTCGTACTCTAAAGTTTCAACTAGCTGAAGGAACTAATAGTGTAGCCCTACCTATACCGCCAGGTGTAAATGCATCATACCAACAAAACTGGGATGAACAAAGTGTAGGTACAACAACTGCGGCTATAGGAACTAAAGGTGCAGGAGTAATGGGCGCTATTGCAAGAGTATCTACTGCAGGCAGCCTATCAGATATTGCAACTGCGGCAGTAGATGCTGGAGCAAGAGGAGTAGATCAACTAACTAATCAATTGCAAGGTGCGACATTACCGGGAGTAGGTAGTGCCATAAATTCTGCTGGTGGTGGTTTTATTAATGAGATGACAGGTTTTATGGCAACAGCCCCCGGCATATCTGAAGTAGTATCTGCAGCACAATATGGCATAGGAAAACGAGCCTTAGACCAAACAATGGTAAGTTATGGTGGGCCTACATTTAGAAATTTCTCATGGCAATATAGCTTACGACCTTTGAGTATGAGAGAATCAGAAACAGCTCATTCGATAGTAAATTTCTTTAAGATAAGGTCGGCACCAGAACAAAGTGCTATGCAATTTACAAGAGTATATAATTTACCAGAAGTATTTAGAATACAATTTTTTGATGCTTCTGGTGAAAGTTCATACATAGATAAGATTGGTCATTGTGCATTAACAGAAATTCAAGTTACTTATGGTGGTGATAAATACACTACCTTTCGTGACACTCATGCACCAATACAAATCGACTTATCATTATCCTTTAAAGAAATGGAACTCTTGAATCGTCAGGCAGTTGCAAATGAAGATAGTGGATTGTTTGGTTGGCCCGGAGACACTTATGGACTAGAACCTAATAGATTACCAGATCCCAAACAGTTACCTATAGATAAAAGTAAACCAGTATCTGGAGCAATGTAAATGTACTTCAATCCTTTTCCAAAAATAAACTATGACTGTGTAGGTAATGGTTTCACAGAAGAAATACAAGACATTACCACCAGAGTAATTGTTCGTAAATGGATACAAGACCGAGGGTCTTTGTTTTCTAAATATCGAGTGCGAGATGGTGATACTCCTGAAATGACTGCCTTTACATTGTACGGTAAAACACAATACCATTGGATAGTTTTAATATTTAATGAAGTAATTAATTCTTATTATGGTTGGCCTCTTTCTCGTCGAGATTTTGATGCATTTGTAAATAACAAATATGCAAACCCACAGGGCGTTCATCACTATGAAATTACCCAACAATCTGGCGATCAAACAATAAAAATAAAAGTAGAAAGTGATGTGGCTGGTGCAGTTGCAGTTACTAATCTAGAATACGAAGCAGCACTACAAGAGAAAAAAAGACAGATTAAAGTTTTACAACCAGAATATGTAGAACAGTTCGTAGGCGAGTTTAAAAGATTGCTTAAAAAACAACCGAGTTTATAATGAAACCCATAGTTGAAGGATTAGAGGCAATCCAAAAGTCGCAGGCCTCTACAGGTGCAATACCCCCAGGCGGATTCAAAGTCACAGTAGCAATTCTTCACCACGGATCTCCTGGTAATGAATATCCCATTGGTAGTTTCATTCAGAAGATAACTATATTTGAAGATGTAGAAGTAGATGGCATTACTGGTTGGTTAGAAATGTTAGATACATATAATCTGGTTCGCAATGGATTAATTATAGGAGAAGAACTCCTTTACCTCAAATTTATGTCAGCTGGAGTAGAAGAAGCATATCTAGAAAATGATTGGACAGTAGACTTTACTGAACAGCCCCTATATGTACATAAGATAGAAGATATAACAGAAATGTCTACTCCTACAGGAGGCAAATCTCAATCAGGTCTAACTTATAAATTACACTTCTGTTCTCCTGAACTACTACGGAATGAAAGAACCAAAGTATCTAAATCTATGCAAGGTACTTATACAGATTTAGTAAAAAAACTTTTAACTAATGATTTAAAAACTACAAAGAAATTAGAAACTGAAGATACTGAAGATTTAAAACACGTTATCATTCCAAACATTTCACCTATGCAAGCTATTAATATGATGGCTTCTTCTTGTCAATCTATGCCTACCACAGACTCAGCAATAGTTGACGATTGGGCTTCAGGAAATAAAATAGACTATAAGAGAGTAGCTTCAAAACTTTTCACAGGCAGAAAAACTGACTATCACTTTTGGGAAACCAGCAAAGGATACAAATTACTTCCTATAATTAGTGATTGGGCTAATACAGGCTTACATATAACTGTAGGTGGATCACCAGCCACTACTAATTATCTTGGAACAATGACTACCAGTTTAAGTCACAGTTTTGATTTTCATGGAGATACATTTAGTTCTATACCCACTGGAGTGTGGGCCGCCAAACAGATTACCCATGATGCTACCAATAAGTACGTCAACACCTATCAATCAAACTATCTGACATCTTTAGATAATAATTTAAACTCTTATGTTTCTAAAACTCCTGTGTTTACACCAGACGATAAAATAGAAAAAAATATTTTACAAGAAGATAAACGACTTACTGATTTTCCTGATAGTGTGCTAATGATGGACACTTATAACTCTGGTTCAATTACTAACATAGATAAAACAAATGGTAATGTTACTCTACCCTGGACTCTTGATCCTTTTACTATAGACCTTCGTAGAAATATGCAAATAGTACACGGTCTTAATTATCATGTTATGACTGTAAGACTTTATGGTATGTCTGCATTAGAAGCTGGTATGAGTGTCAAACTTGATCTGCCCGATGTAGGAAGGGGGAGTGATTTTAAACAACTGAAAGAATCAAGAGAAATATGGGAAAATAGAATGGATAATATGTGGGTGATTAAGAAATTAGTTCACACTCTTGAAACTACCCAAGATTCACTAACATACTATTGTGATTTAGAACTTGCCAATACACTACGGGCAGCAGATGATCCATTACCAACCTATCAGAGCCTGGGTAGTTCAAGGTATTAATTGTGACTGCAATAACCAACTGGATACTCATCTTTCAATTAATGACTGTAACAGGGCAGAACGCTATGTCAGCAGTAACCCCCTTTGAAACTCTTGAAGCGTGTACTGCCCATGCGAACCATCTGTTCTCTGACTTTACTGTTATGAGAGAACCAGAACACAATCATTACCATCTACTAGATTCTCTTATACACTACATGGAATTTGGTGAAGGCAATTGGGTAGCCTCATGGTCATGTGTGCCTGAGATACCATACGAAACTAAATAAGAAAAGCCCCCTTTCGGGGGCTTCTCAGTGTGGCTATGGGGACGTATTAATCATCGTCAGCCAATTTGGCAAAATAAGATAGAGTTTCATCGTCCTCATTAGTAACCTCTACCTCGTCACTGGCGGGGGCAGTAACGGGTTCAGCTGTCTCAGCCTTGGGTTTGGGAGTGAACTTCTCTACCGTGCCCTGGATACCACTTCCAGTAAGAACTCGATTGAGTTTGTTCTTCAACTCATCATAATCTTTGAAGTTTTCTTCCTTTTGAAAGTCTGTAAGGCTATACAACTTACCATACACTTCTTCTAACTTTCCATCGTCACCATCAAGCAACTGAGAAGGAGCTTCAAACTCGGACTTGTCGTAGTTCCAAAAACCATCAACCTTCCGAACTTTGAGTTTAAAGTTAGCACCACTCCAGAAATCAAAAGGATTCAATGCCGTCTCATCTTCAAACTCTGGAGACATTGCCTCTGTGAGTTTGTCAAATATCTTCTTACCAAAACGGAATAAGAAAATCTTACCTTCATTTTCTGGATGTTTAGGATCACTCGCAACATAAATGTTGGAGTAATATTTCAATATACGCTTCTGTTTGCGAGCCGTGTCCTTATCTGACTCTAAACCACTGTTCCATAGTTCAGTGTTGTACTCTGAAACTGGGTCTTTCTTGTTCAGCGTAGTGAGGGAGTTTTCAATGTACCAGCCACCTGGTCCTTTGAAAGCGTGACTCCAAATCCGAACCCAGGGCAAATCTTCACCACTGGGTTGCGGAAGGAATCTAATTACTGCATAACCATTACCTGATTTATCTAGCTCTGGTTTCCACAACCTGTCATCTTGAAAAGATGAAACTGTGTTGTTAGTTTTTTCCAACTCTGCCTGTAGTTTATCAAAACTACCGGACTTCTTTTTTAAGTCTGCAAAAGACATATCGTATTTCCTCGTATTATCGTATTATCGTATATCACAAACAACTCATAATGTCTATTAAGTATAACATACCTAATAGCTTTTGTCAAGGGTTTATTCCGAAGAACTAGACCCAAAAGACAAACTAATTGCTATACCAGCTGTTAAATTTCCTCTAGTGAAATCATCATCAAAAGGAATTGTAACATTGGGGCGTATAGAAAAACTATCTGAAAGTTTCAACGTATAACCAGCATCAACATCTAAACCGTCATATGCGAAATCATCTAGATCCCAATTAGTCGTAGCACTTCCATCTAAACCAAACATACTGTAACCAGTACCTACTGTACCACTAAAAGAAGCATCATCAATATTCCAATCAACACCGGCATCTAAATCGACACCTAAAAGTGAAGCAGAAGTATCAAAACCAAGAGCATGCTCATCGTCTGATGTATAATCATACGAAGCAGTTCCTGTTACTCCCCATACTGTAGATGAATATGCAATACCAACTTGACTATTATCACTATGCGAAATAGTCAAACCAGCAGCACCAACAGAAAACTCATCACCATCTTGATCGAAACCAATAGTAACGCCATGTGATGTTGCTGTAACATCATGTTCAAAATCTACATCTAACGCTTCGGCAGCTTGATTACATCCGAGAATGAATAGTCCAGCTGTTAAAGCACTCAATAACTTTTTCATTTATTTATCTCCTAATTAAAAAGTCTATAATTATTTATATGCATGATTACAACACAAGTGTTGTATTTAAGCACATGGGGAGGATGCACCCTCCCCCAAGTGCCGTTAGTCAAACTTATTAATCGTTTTTAAGGATCCAATAAATGACGCCAACAGTGATTAGTCCTACTAATCCTGCGCTACCTAGTGATGTCACTAGGCCTTGTATGTTCCCGATGACATCCACGGGCACAAATACTACGTCCGGTCCAAATAGGACCTGTAGTACGATTGCAAGTCCTAATAGTGATAGGGCGACACTCGACAGACCGCCAATCCAGGACTTAATTGTTGCAACTACATTTTCTCCAGCCATTGGTAAATTACCTCCCTTGGTTGGTTTTAGTTATCTCGCCCTGAGGCGAGTCTGCCGAACAACTCGGCATAGGTTAGATACTCCAAATTTGAAATACCTTTCCATTCTGGGACCTCTCGGTTCACAACATCTGAACCCAAAGGTTTTTCATTAACTTTATAATGTTTTATATTAGGAAATAAATTAAACATATCTCGATGTTGGTGTATGAAAGCATCAGGTGGTACTACGTTACCTGTTTCCGCCATATATCCATATTTTCCTTTGTATACATTATTAATCCTATCGTTATGTGAGTACATATCGAACCCTATAAAATATATTGCAATAGGCTGTTCGACTAAAGAAGCTATTAATTGTGCAGTTGGCCCACAATTCATGGCCAGTACTCCTGCCACACCAATACTTCCCTGTTGTTTAAATTTCTGGTAAACTTCTGGTTGTGATTCTTGGTACTGTGGAGGGAACGAACCCTGCCCCATACTTTGAACCCTATCTCCTTTACTGTTTATCCATGTTGTATATAAGCCTGCTTTAAAAACTAGTTCATAAGCACTCTCATCTAACACATTATTTTTATCTTTATCACGGAGTTCTTTTTCGTATTCTTCGGCCCTATCTCTATGAGTGCCATGTACAACGAACTCTGTGCTATCATTGCGAGAATTAGTGAACAAATAATCCGACATATCTATATTCGGATCTTCACTAATTATACTTGAATCGGTTAGTAGATCGTATGCATCACCAGGCATGGGCCTCCAATCCCTAAACCAGCATACATTCTCTATTGGATAACCACTCCAATAGCAGGGATGCATTATTCGCTCATCAACGGCTACTAATGCATCCGGTGTAAACTCCTCATACAACATATTACACCCATAAATTTTACCATAGTATCGTAGCTTCTCTAAATCAAATCCGATTCTAGATTCACCATTACCTATAATGAAAACTTGTTTATTATTTATCATTATCCGTTTTTGAAGGGGCGTACCAACCCTCTCCCTTGAGGATGAAACTTGACTTTCCAACGAGTTTTCGGAGGCTAGGTCTATTACATTCGGGGCAGTAGAGTAAGGGCTCCTCTCCGGTTCTTTGTAATACATCTAACACTCGATGGTAACAATCATTACATTCATAATCAAATATTGGCATAAAACAATGACTCCCATGACACAGGGAACTTCTCCTTGGCCAAGTCATATATTTTCCATGCAACATCTCTGGTTTCTTCTTGTGTATCACCCTTACATCTTAGATTACACACTCTAGAAAATGCAAACAATGAACCAGTCCAATACCATTCAGTATATGTGTTCTGAGGTAGTACCATACGAGCTTGTTCTGGTGCAATATTAGCTTCTAACATTCTTTGATAAGTCTCTACCGCCAGATCACACGCTTTACTTACTGCTGCACCAACTCGCTCTTCACGACCTAACCATTCTACTGTTTCATCACCTGACCCCTGTTTCTTATCTACTGGTTTACTTCTCCATGTCTCTGGCTTCCAATACTCTGGTGCATCTTCAACATATCGACGAGACACTTCATTCCACACTAGACCCACTTGATGTTTCACTAGTTGGCGTGCAACAAAGATTGGTGCCTTGATATGAAATGATAGTGTTGCATGACCAAAGGGCGTCCAATGGCCATGTTTCGCAAGATAACGAATCAGTTTCTTGTCACCTTCTTTAAGCTCATAGATACCTTGGCTAGGAACATTATGTCCCCACATACTTTTCTTATTAAAAGATACTCTTGCCGCATTGACTACCGACAAATCACTACCCATACTATCAACAAGGGTTACATTCATTCAATTAAAGACTCCACAATATGTCTCATTACTTTATATGGGTCTGCATTTGCAGCAGGCCTTCTATCTTCTAGATAACCACACCAGTTATTGTTTACTGTAACAACAGGTATGCGTATACTAGCGCCCCTATCACTAACCCCATAGCTAAACTTCTTAATAGATTGTGTCTCATGTTTTCCTGTCAACCTCTTTGCATTATCTGAACCATATACTTTAATAGCTTCTTTATGTGACTTACCTAACTTCTCACATATTGCCGACAGTTTCTCCTTACTACCTCTATGTCTAATTTCATCATTAGAAAAGTTCGTATGCATCCCAGAACCATTCCAATCACCAGACTGTGGCTTGGGTGTATAGTTAATACTCACACCATGCTTCTCTGCAATACGTTGGAGAATGTAACGAGTCATCCACAAGTCATCGCCTGCACCAATACCTTTACCTAGTACTTGAAACTCCCACTGACCTAATGCAACTTCAGCGTTTGTACCAGTAATACCAATACCAGCGTTCATACAGGCTTCTGTATGACGGTCTACGATCTCTCGACCCACTACGTTACCCTCACCCACGCCACAGTAGTAATCACCTTGTGCTCGAGGCTTGCCTTTCTCCGGCCAACCTAATGGGCGCCCATCTTTATACATAAAATATTCTTGTTCAAAACCAAACCACCAATCATCACTCACTAAATTTTGACAATGAGTTCTAGTGTTAGATTCATGTGGTTCACCATCAGCCTGTAGTACTTCACACATTACATATGTACCCTCTAATCCAGGCTGAGTTCGTGTTGCATCTGCTCTAACACGATCAATAGTGCGATACTCTGCAACAGGATTCAATATACAATCTGATTTATCACCTGTTGCCTGTTTAGTAGATGAACCATCAAAAGACCATACCTCTACATAATCATCTACTTTTACTTTACTTCTTAATGATTGTTCTGGCTTATAACCATCAAGCCATACATACTCTAGCTTTCTCATAATTAAGTTCCTACCTTTTTAATATATTTCCAGAATTCAGTTCCTTCTGGCCAATTCTGATTATCTTTTTCGTGATACCACTGCCAATCACCTTCACCATTCTCAGCCAACCAACCCTGCATACTATCATACTGCACGACCTTAACAGCAACGTGTTCACCAGTACGCTCATTTTCTAGAACTATTTGACGGCCTCTATTATATACCATGCCGGATGTTCCTTTTATTTGTAAGTTCATAATATAAAAAGAGAGGCAGGAGGAAGGAAGGACTTGGGTTCACCTTCAACCGACACCAGCAAACTACCGTTCATTGGTTCGTCGGACCTTCGCCCTAGTCTAGTTCGACTAGTGTGACACCATCGCCTTTCGGTTAGGTGCCTGGATACCACTCCTGACGAATAACATTATCACCATTTGCTACAGCGATTGTTCTGCCACTTCCTCCCCCAACTGTGTGCCCACAGTCAGGTGCCTTTTATTCTTTACCTTTCCACTTCAAATCTGTATAAGATTTACCTCTATAGCGTTTTTGATTGTACTTGTTTACCAACTCATCAGAGAGTTCTTGTAAACGAGGGACACAAACATCATTTGTCCAACGTACCAGTTCTGCATTGTCAAATTCAAGAGACCGTATACGACCTTGAGCCTCTTCTAATTTGTGTGAAAGATGGGCGATGCGCCTCTTGGCTTCATCGACGTAGGATTCTTTTTGTACTTCACTCATCTATTAACTCCCTAGTCTTTTCAACTAACATACGTTTACACTTAACTATATTCACCCTAACAAACGGTTCGTATTTCTGAATCAACATACTTACCTTTGGCCAAATATAACTCTCATCAATCTCTTTATCAAATCTCTTTCTGTAATGAAGTAGCCTATCAAATATTACTAAAGTTTCTAAACTTATCTTCTTACCCAAATATGCCCTTAATAATTTTGGATGAGTTCCTTCATCGCATTTAAATATTATATCAAAATTCTCTGCCGATGTCAATAGTTTTTCAGCGTCATTAATAAAATTATATTCTATACTTTGACTTCTTGCTAACCACTCTTTCCATACACTATCTTCAAATTGAGAAATCCATTCCTTACCATTGACAAAGTTAGCAACATAATATTCAGTGAGGTCTATATTCTTCTTTACTAATCTTCTAAAAAATCTTTTGTCTGTTCTCTTTTCAAAACTCGCTACGGTTGCATTGTGCTTACCATTGTATTTGAAATAGTCATAATGTTCAGATGTAAAATGAAGTTTGAGTGCCAGAAACTGGCGATAGGCTTCAAAGTCTGTCATAAAGGTAACTGAGATGTTTTAGGTAAATAATTTAACTTCTCAGCATCCAACTGGATCTTTTCCTTTAAACACTTATCAATCCATTTGGTGACTGACTCTGGTTCTAACATATTTTGTTCACAGTAATATAGAATTGCTTCCATATGAGTAAGGTTCTTTGTTCTCACAAGTTCATCAACAATTACAGCAAAGCGTTTGGTTGTTACCTTTTCTTCTACCATTATATAATCCTCAAAAAAGAGGGACCGCTTTGATAACAAGGTGCGGTCCCAAAACCCCGGATAAGATTACGCAGCTAAGCGATACTCATCAAAGTAAACGTCATCATTGGCGTTTATATTATGTGTTAGAGTCCTCAGAAACATCTTCGTCCGTCAGTCGATCCTGTTTCACCCCCCTTAATTCGGTGTTCCTTTCGTCTGGGACTTTGCCCCATCCGATACTTCTACTCCATTCTTGAGGTGTGTAATACCAATCTGGTCGTCTATTTTTAACTCCGTGAACATTTTGTCCGACGAGTCCTGGGCCTTGCCGTTCAGGCATATCAGCCCACGTTTCATATTTGGTGGAGGTGGTGGGTATTGCACCCACGTCCTGCCCGTCTACTAATGATTCGTCATCAGTCTCTTTCACACTTTTATTTATCTAAATCTAAATTTGTATAAAAATCATCCATCATAGTTTCAAGTTTAGGAAGATAGTCAGCAGCTTTCTTTTCAAAAATCTGTACCTGACCATCTTCAGCTACCATCATAACAACAATATCATCAATATTAATATCAGTATGTTCTTCATACATTGATGCATAGGCTGTACACTGAATAAAGTAATCGTCAATCCATTCTTCTTTCTTTGGTGTCGTAGTAGTTTTAAAATCTACCACAGCCAACGTATCAGCATACACACCAATAAAGTCACAACGTCCTGCAACTTTATACTTTGGTGAATACATGGTCTGCTCTTGCAATACAACGTGTTTAATCTTCTCGTCAAGATGTGATTTCATTTCACCAAACATACAATATGCAAGAAAATTCTTTTCTTTGTGATGACTGATATCTTCTACACCATTTAAATAATCTTCACATATGTTATGAAAGGCAGTACCACGGCGGGCAGCCTTACCTGATACAATACGAGCTTGTTCTTCACCAATACGCTCACGCCAGTCTTGCAAGCCTTTTTGTTTACCCGGCTGTTTGCCTATTACCGTTGTGATAGATGGATACTTTAATCCATCAGGCGCTTCATAGAAACGCATACCATTTAAATTGTGAACTTCTAAATCAGGCCAATGAAATGCAGGACCTGTATACATAATTCCTTCTGTAGTCATAATATATTACCATTGATAATTAACTTTAAACATCACTGACGGCTCAAAAGAATCACCCATGTCTATAGTACGAGATACACTTCTACCTCTCCTGTCATCATATGCAACAGTCATTGTTCCATCTACAGGTTGTAATGAATTATAAACTGATAACTTCCAGTTCCAATTCTTACTAGTAGTGCCTTTAACACCAGCTTCAAAGGCCAACGATGTTATACTATCTGACATTCTAACTATATCACCTTCACCAGTACTCATTGAGTACGCCATTGTTGTTGAACCAAAAAACGTCCCATTATCTTTTGATAATGTACTAGCAATTGTATCATACTTTCCGGCGCCTGTCGACCCCAAAAAGCCATTTTCTTTTATATATTGTACTTGAATGTCGTCATGAGCATTCCATGTGGTAGTCACAGCATCATCAGAGTACATCATACCAAACTGTCCATTAGAAACAAACATACCATCATCTAAGAGATTAGTTAAACCATTACTCTTAAAGCCACCAGACCTACCTTTACCAATAGACAGACCATCTAAATCAACCTTATAGTTTATAGAACTATCATTGACAAACTGTACAGCAACACCATTACTCAAACCCATGTAGTCTGTCATCGCTACACTGGTTGATTTATAGTTAGCCGCATTAGTCTTATAGTCTCTACCATACTTGTCAAAGAACACTAAGTCTAAATTTGATGCAGAACGGATCAATGCAGAGTTTGCACTAATTCTTTTCAGTACTTGTCGTTTACCATTTACTGAGATAGCATAGTAACGTCTATCACCTTTAGAATCATACCAGATACCATCACCCGGCGTACCTATGGTGTCGCCAGGTGGCAATACAACAATAGGATCTTCAACAGGTGGAGTGCATCTTACAAGATGTCTATCACCTTTACTATCATACCAAATACCATCGCCTGGAGTTCCAATCGTATCGCCTGGTGGAAATGGAACTACTGGTGGCACATCATCAATAGGTGGACAATCATCACCACCACCTGGCGGAATATCAGGATCTTTTATTGCAATAGGTTCAAATATCCCACGAACATTTAACATACCATGACCATACACTGGGTCAACGCCCTTTGCACCTTTGTCTATTGCAGAATCAAAAATAATTCCAGCAGTTGCAGATGGGTTACCTTTCAAGTGACCCCAATGGTCATGTAGAATAGCCACCACACCAGTAACTATAGGTGCGGCCATAGATGTGCCTGACATATGCCCATAGTCATCATCTTCTAATGCAAAACCACCAGAGATATAATCACCAGGTGCAACTATAAATTGATTTTTATATTCATTGCCTGGGCGATTAGACCAACTTGCAATTTTACCAGACTGGTCAGATGCCCCTACAAAAATCACGTTATCTATGTTGTTTGGTTTAGAACCTGGGTCTAATACAGTACCTTCATTGCCTGCAGCATTAACAAATAAAATATTTCCATGACTTCTCCATACATTTAATAGAGCGTCACTTATAAAGGCTTGTCCACTACTTGTATAATCACCATAACTTTGATTGATTACTGTAGCCCCATGACTTGCAGCAAGGTTGGCCATCTCTATTTCAGCTTGATTAGAAATCCACCAAGCATCATAGGTAGAATAAGAATCAAACACCGCATAACTATTAATGTGAGCTCCTGGAGCTACACCACCATCATGGTTCAACCAATCTGGAGCCTTATTCACACCAGCAATGATTGATGCAACATGAGTTCCATGGTCACTATAATGTGTGCCAGTAAAATCTTCTGGATAATAATTATCACAATGCCCAGATAACTCTTGGTGAGTACAACGAGCAACCCCATCCATTACGCCAACAACTACACCTGACCCATCACCATAATCGTGTGTCAGGTCGATTGCATTGTGGGCCCAATCACTACCATTGGCAACACCTGTCGCCATAAACAACATAATATAAAACAGCTTTTTCATTTCACTTCCCCTTGTTAGGGTTCAAACTAAGAATCGTCTTTTACTTGCAAATTAGTTTTCGCAATTAAATAACTCCGTACTAGACCACTTCTAATAATATCTCCAATACTAAATTCAACAACTGAAAATTCTTCCATTTCTTCTAGAATGATTTGAAAGTTATGATAACCACTACGGTCACCATTATGCTTGCGGAGGTCTGACTGAGCCATATCTCCAGCGAAACATATTCTACTATCTTGACCAACTCTAGTCATAATGGTATCCAGTTCTTGAAATACAAGATTAGAAGCTTCATCGACAATTATAATACTACGGTCGAATGTTTGACCCCTAAGAAATGAGGTCGAATAAAATTCAAGTGACCCTTGACCAACCAGTTTATTATATAACTGTTCATGGCCTTGATCCGATGGCATCTCAAAAAGATAACGCACCAGAATTCTATAAGGGTCTTGATACAGGTCAGACTTTTCTTCTAATGTGCCTGGTAGAAATCCTATATCTCTTGATGGTAGTAAAGACCTAACCAACACCACCTTATCATAAGGTGTACTCTTATCCAATACAGCCTTCAAGGCTAAATGTAATAGAATAAAAGTTTTACCTGTCCCTGCACTACCAGTTAGGAACAAATTCTTCTCTTTAGCCCATGCGTCGAAAACCTTTTGTTGGCTTTCACCAATGGGTTCAATGGTGACCAGTTGATTAGATTGAATGTACATCTTTTTGTGTTTACTCAAACAGAGTTCCTCCTGAAGGCTTATATCTACTAATATTTAGTTTCAATGTTACTTCCAGGATTCTTATCTTTTATAGTTTTCAATACATCATTCCAGCCATGACCAGTGTGACTAATAACATCGCCGGTATGACCAATAAGACTATTTTTGGGTGGACTAAACACTGTAGTCCATCCATTTTCTTTCTTCTCCTGCATCTCAGCTATAGTACACAAAAATTCATGCTCTATACCGTCAGGATCTTTCATAATGTAAGTAGGCATTATTGTAAAACTCCTATATTAAAGGATATTGATATTCTTTTTTCATTACTTAAATTGGGCTCTACCCTATGTCTCAACCAACCAGGGAATACATATAAAATATTTTCTCTAACTTCTTGCCAACGAGTGTTAATATTCAAAATATTCCATTCTTTAAAATGTATTCTAGAGTAAGTATGCTCCATAATATCATATCCCGGACTCTCAAAAGTTATATGACCACCTTTCTCTGGAGTCTTTACATAATAAACTCCAGAAAATAACGAATTAGGATGAGAATGTGATACGTTATAATCCTTATACTCATTAATGTTTATCCACATACCACCAAGCATCAATTCAGTATCCATAGCATAAGCTTCTGAAAATACATTAAGATATTTATTTATTTCTTTAGCTAGTGGTATAATTGACACATCATGGGATTGATACCCACCTTCATTACTTTTTATTCTACCCTCATCCTTCTCCTGATAATCTAAACAATATTTTTCAATAGATTCCGTATCTAAATCTAATAGAACAGCAAACAAAGGAACCTTAAAAAGGTCTAATACTTGCATAACATTACTGTTTAATCTTCCATGAACCATCGGCTTGGCGGCAAGCAGTACCATAGGCTTCTTCCATCTGCCCACCGATACTAACTGTTTGTGTAAACTCTCGACAAGGTGTACCTGTCTCTGTTTCAAATGTACGAGTAGGTGTTACACTACCACCATGACCTGTATCAGGATTCTGCCATTTACCTACTGCATTAATAGGAGCCTTTTCCATCGTATGATTAAAAGTCTGCCCCATTAACATTCGATCACGTTCATCCAACTGCTGACCAATACTACTACCAACCATTGCACCAAGACCAATACCAAGAACAGTCCATAGTTCTTTATTACTAGAGTCTTGACCTAAACCATAAGCCAATGCACCACCTGCCAATGCACCGAGTGCAGTACCGGTTTCCATTTTAGTTGCACAACCACTTACAAGTGGGAGTGAAACTAGACCAACTAATATTAATTTTTTCATCACTTCTCCTTCAAAAATATATGATTGCCAATATGTGCAGTAACTTTCATACTGCTTGCCCACCAAGGATTTACCCTCACACTATGATAGTGTGTTGCACCATTCGTTACATCTTTCTCTGTGTGGGCTATAAGAAACATATACACAGATTTCATCCACAATCTCCGTTGGTATGTAGAACCCAATGGAATTCTATCACTCTTACCATCATGGGTCCAAGAAAATTGTTTGTTCTGCCAGACAACCCCACAAATAGTGTCTGGCCATCGGCTATCATTTACCCTATTTATGACCACTTGACTAACTGCAACCATCCCTAGTCCTGGTTCACCTTGACTTTCAAAATAAACATTCTGAGAACCGCAATATATTTCTTGTCTATCATAAAGGTCTGTCTTATCCAGACCCAAAGTAGTCATTGCATTATTTAATACAGTCATCACAGCAAAGATTATTCCCATTGATGGTGTCATTATATTTTACCTTTATTTGGGTTGAATGTCTAAGGGTGGTGAATTATACTTATCACCCTCCCTTGGTGTATAGTCACTCTCTTGAGTATAACGTCCTTTGTCTTGTGGGTCGAATGTTTCTACCCCAACGTGTTCTATACCTAAATGATGCATGAAGATAATCATTTGACGTTCTTCTAGTTCCATTGAATATAGATGTCGGGTGCAGATGTGTGACCAACTCTTAAGCGAGGTAAGATAACTTTCATCATCACCATCAAACCACACTCGCTTAGGACATTTCTCAGCCATGTTACTAGCAATCTGTCTCACTTGCCAGTCAGCCCATCGACCTTCAGCCATCTTCACTACTCCTCATATCGGCATACTCTCTTGCCTGTTCAGTGTAAGACTTCTTACCCTCAATATCAAGCACCTGTTTTCGCAAACAGTTAATCTGGATTTCCATTTTCTCTATCTTTGGGTTATCACCCATTGAGGCATAACGGGCGAGAATCCAACCCATCTGATCTTCCAGTTTCTTCACTCGTTCAGTTAATTGTAAATGCAACTGTAAGTCAGCACTTGCTGGTTGTATCTTCCATTCTTCAGACATTCTCTTTATTCCTCAGATGTTCAGAAAACAGATGTTTGGCTACGTTGAGAATCATTGGACCTTCTTGTCGCATAGCCTGCCAACAAACTTCATAGTTCATTCTCCCATTATCATCTTTCTTCAAGTTATCAGCCTCCATTAATCGCTCTTGAAAGCTCTTGATAGACTCTGCACAAACTTCATCAGAATATGGTTTAAAATCAGCCATTGATAATATCCGCAACAGTTTCAGGAAGGGCCTTATCTTCCATCAAATCTAATTCTTGTAATTTATCTCTTGCCTCAGCCATGATAGTCATTTGAGTATCTACTGATGCAATGATGTCTGGATGTTCTGCAACACCAACTCCTTGGTGTAGATACATCTCAATATTAGTTCGAGCACAATCTATCTCAGCATTGTACTTACTTCTTAAACTATTTAAGATCATTTTATGAATCATCTACCTGTTCTCCTATTTCAACATCCACCATCGGGACCCAATCTGTAAAGTTCTTTTCTACATCACGAACCTTATAGAACTGGTGTTGTTCATTCTTTGCTTCGACGATTCCATCACGGGTCATTTCTTTGTGTTCCACGATAGGAATATCTGCCAATGAATACATCCCACCAAGTCTCCCATACTCATCTACAGGAAACACCTTCTTATATCTACACTGATATGTCACTGCTGACTCACTCATAATACCATTCTCCAAATTCTTCATAAAGTTGAGATTCTAAACGATAGGCTTCTTTTTCCCATGGCTGATCGTCATAATGTACTCGTCCAAAAGATTTAGATTTCCATTGTACTCGACCAGTTTCATAATCAAATAATTCACCCCTTACAAATTGTTTAAGATGAACCATCTCATGGGCTAACCAAGTCAAAATATCATCAAATGCATATTTCATACTTGCATCAAGTTCAATCATAAATTGCCTAGGTTTATTTAAATCATCATCTATAATATGACAATAACCATAAGCCTTTTCCTTCTTTTTTAAATCTCTCGTAAGTTTAATATCGAGTTCGATATTTTTGGCCATACGAGTACCCAAAAGAATAGTACAATACCAAATAGCCGCATTATGCAATGCAGAATTCAGTTTTAGATTATGGCTACGATAGCCTTCTACCCACACTTTCATTATTCTGTATCGGGTTCGGCAAAAAGGTGATACATGATATATTGAGTTCCCTCAATAAACTGTTGAGCCTTCTTATACTCTCTAGGCCCAAATTCTGCAATAATCGCATCTTCACTATTGCGTACTTCATAACCATTCACATCTGGTATTATCACATCCATAATAATCTCCCATAACGTCAATTGACGGAGAACCGATTTCTCCATCTTCATATATTAGGATACACTATTTCAAGGTATATGTCAAGCGTCTAAGTTATTGATTTAGAAGGGAAAGCCCGAAAATCGTAAGTCCTTGATTTTTAAGGGATTTTAAATTATTGATATATAAGGGTTTTTTCATATATCGGGTATATGCGTATATTAGAGTTTTCTAATGCCGACTTTTTGGGGTAAAAAATTGCGTCCGATTCTGGCACGGCACTTTTCAATCTAAAAGCCGTTTTTCGCTTAATACCGCTGACTTTCTTCAAAGTCTTGACGTAATCTACCTAGATCAGCTGGTCTACCACCACCATCAGGTCCCGGTCTAGCTCCAGCTCGTTCAGCCACTAGTTTCGCATCAATAAAGTTTTCATCCCAACCAAATGCATCTCGTACTGTGTTAGCATTCAAGCCTTTATATTTACGATGTAAAGTTCTATCCTTAGCCATACATAAACACTGAGCTTCACCAGCACTCAAACCTTCAAGTAGCTGTATAAACATCATCTCTCGTTTGGCTGTATTAATACCAGGATTTCCTACTACATATTCATCTGTAGATCCCCACACTTTTTTCTGTACATAGTTATGTAGAGTTCTACCTTCATGGGATAATGTAGTATGTTCTGTGCCATCGGGGGCATCATTCTCAATGTATGGCACCTGACCTTCTGGAAGCATCCATTCTATGTCAGGATTAAATGCACACATTAAAAAGTTTCTCAAATTAGGAGAATCATACTTGCGTAATACCTCCACCTTTTTAGCTTTATCTTTTGCATTATTCACTTTGGTAAAAATTTCGTGAAACAAAAGAGTATAACCATCAGCTTGTCGATTCATTTCAAAAATCTCCTATAGATTGTATTAAATTATTTAGTTTGTTTTCGACAAAGTAATTGAACAACTTACTTCTATCTCCTACTTCTGTATTCTTAAATTGATTTAGAATTTCATTTTCTATATCATTAGGAATTTTATTCAAGTCTATCAAAGTTTCATTTCTCTGGTAGTTGCGAATCCAAGTATCTCTTTGACACTTAGCAAGATTATATAAATCAATCGCATCACTGGTATCCATCGCCTCAGTCAACGTGGCAAGCATTGTCTTTCGCATAGGCTTCTGCCTTTTCTCAGCTACAAACGTATCATCAGGAGACAATACATTAGGCACCCCATCACTACGATCTCCCTTAAAGATATGTTCTCTCAAATATCCTATTGGGTCAGAACCATTAACAAACTTTTTAGACACAGGACTATATTGTTTCACGTTCAACCCATGCAACTGTATAAAATCTTTATCTGATGACACAATAAGATTAGGTGTATCACCAACATTATCTTTTACTAATGTCGCTATAATATCATCAGCTTCTGCACCATAAATTTCAAGAACTTTATATGGAAAATATTCCTTAATCTCATCTCTAATACTATTCAACGATTCAAAAATAAAATTCCAATCATACTCAGAGTGTTCTCGGTCTCTTTTACGATTGGCTTTATAGTGTGGGAAATAATCTCGGCGCCAGTAATGTTTACTGTCACAACAAATTACCAACTCGCCATGTTCTTCAGTAAATTTAGAACGATAGTATCTCAAGTTATTAAGAATCAAATGTCTAATGAGTGCATCATCAACATCATCTCCCGAGCGGTTGAGTGCAACCATTAAACTCCCAATGGCTATTTGTGTAAAATCAATTAATATCATAATATTTTGGAGCCCCTTATCTGAATCGAACAGATGACCTGCTCATTACAAGTGAGCTGCTCTACCAATCTGAGCTAAAGGGGCTCATGCCATACCCAATGCAGTTCAATAGGGAACTGTTCAGGTCCTGTGTGTTTTCTAGTTTGATGCCATCCCCTTTCTTTTCGATAACATCTCATTCTACCTTCAACCCCATCTTTTAATTCTGCTCTAGTCATTTCTATATTATTATCTAACCAATACTTTCGCATATGTTCTTCGAGAAATTCAATTTGGAGTTGTTTTGACATAACCTTCTTCATCATAAGCATAAGCAAGTGTTCTGTATGTTGTCTTATGCTCTTGGTCTTTACCATAAAATAAATCTAACCATACACTTGTATCAAAATATCTAGCGATGTTCATTAAGTAAACTTCTCTATTATGTAATTCCCTAATTAAAATATTCTGATCTTTACCTTTATCCATTCTACGAATTCTATACTTCAATTCTTTCACACGTTCTTTGTTATGTTTTTCCCACTCTTTAACATTCTTAACACTTAATGTTGCATCATCATCTAAGGCTTTGACATTTTCATGTATATTTTTATAGGCAGGCGGTTTCTTAGCCGCTCTTACCTTGGCCATCTTATCTAGCCGTACTTCTTCTTCCATAGCGGCTCACCTGTATAGTCTATGACTTCTTTATTAACTAACAACTCTAACAAATCATAATAACCGCCAACACGCTCACCATCAATCACTACTTGAGGAAGTTTTCTAACTTTACTCCCTACCATAGTTGAAATAACATCCATCTCTGCATCCTTTTTAATGGGAAGTAATGTATAATGTAATGATGCAGACTTAATCAAGTCTATAATCTTCATAGAAAATTTATCTTCTAAATAACCTTCCCACACAAATACTTTAATGTCCATCTCATTAGGAAAATCTCTTTACTCTTTGATCCTCCTGTCTCCTTGATTCTTTCTTCTTAGCTATCTCTCTACTCTTACGGCGAGAAAGAGATGGCTTTTCATAAAACTCACGCCTCTTAACTTCGTTTAATATATCTCCCTTTTCACAACCCT
>VTLG01000961.1_pt1 | contig 23268 bp, 47 predicted proteins | sample 4694571 | NCBI WGS metagenome assembly VTLG01 (sample SAMN12604809, study PRJNA352737) | marine metagenome | biome: ENVO:00000447; feature: ENVO:00000209|ENVO:00000569|ENVO:01000036; material: ENVO:00002151; isolation source: viral sequences binned using virsorter ...
AACAATACTTATAAGGTTTTTGCAAATTTAGTATAACTATATTATAGATTGGTTTTATTATGGTTGATTTTTCAACTTTAACGCCAGAGAATATCAATATGTTCGCTATGAAACATTACGATAATCCAACTTGCGTTGATGAGAAAGAATTTTTAGATGACATGAAACGTTTTAAATATCTGAAAAGATTATTTAGAAAGTATCAAACATCTAACGGTAAAGAATTGAAAGAACGTTTGGTTATAAATCATATAATCATACTTGCTAATGTGTTCGGTGTTGACGCCGCAACAACTTTACTGTTCTTCAAGATAGAGAGAAATCATTGGCCACTACTGAAAACATTTTTAGTTTATCTATCGTATATGCCTGAGAATGATTTAGTTGACGTACCAATCATACACACAGTTATGGGAAAATTAGGACAAATTAAATGAGTAGAGCAGTTGACGCCTTCGTTGCGTATAGAGTTTTAAAACTTTTAGTAACACCTTTCAAAAAAACTAAAGCATATCAAATGGGTATCATTGATGATAAAGGTAAAGTTTTAATTAAATCTAAAGATATCAAAACAGCATTCAAAACATCTAACGAAAGACTAGCAGCAAGAAAAGCATATACATTACTTATTCGTTTTGTATTTAATCTCAAAAGACTATTGCAGAAAGTGGGTATTCGTGGACCTCTAGGTTCTGCTACTGCTGCTGCAATCGCATTTTTCAAAGAAGAATATCCAAACAATCTCTATGTAGAACAAGAAGTTTACAAATATCTCAAAGAACAAGGTTTCAAATTTGATATATCCGAAGACTATGGTGAACCATTAATTGAAGGAACATACAAAGCAAAATATGATATTTACAATTTAGACGGTGATAAAATAATAAATAGTGATGAGGATATTATATACACAAATACTACACATACTATCATGGGATATGATGTATTTAAGTATAAAGATGTGTATTTGACTACTGAGGACTTATATGCCTAAACCAAATACTAGGGATGCTATGAAAAGATATCGTGCTGGTAAAGCAGGATTCACTGACAAGGCACACCTAAAAGCAAAAGGTTTGATACCTAGAGCAGATGGCACAAAGAAAAAAAGTCCACAGTATGAGGATGCCCCAGCAAATGCAACTGGTACTGCTGTCGCAGGCACTGGTGACGATTCATCTACGGTGGTCGTTAGAACAAAAAAGGATAAAGAAAAAATGAAAGATAGACTTTTAAGAAGATTTAAAATAAAAGAAACTATTGATCGACTTGTTCCTGCCATCGAACCTCCAACAGATGAAGTTAGAGAAAGAGTTGATCAATTAAAAGAACTTGCTTTAGGTGAAGCATTTACATCACAACAAATCAAACAGGCATATGGTATACTGAATGACCCTAGATATAAACAAGGTAATTATTCAGGTGCAGTTTCTGCCATTGAAAAACTTGCAAAAGGTTTATCAAAACATCCTGACGTTGCAAATGCTTTAAGAAGAGCAAACGAAGGTTTCGCTTCTGCTGCACAAAGAAGAGCAGCATTTGCTAGTGGTTACAAAGCAAAAGGTAAGAAGAAGAAAAAAGAAGAAACAGAATTAGAAGAGGATATGGATAGACAACCTCAAGATAAAGATGTTAAAAAAGTAAAAGGCACACAACCTAAAAAATATTATAAAACTTTAGACAAAGGTTTAAAGAAAAAAAGAGCAGACTTTTTTAGTAAACAAAAATATAGAAAATCAGATGATGATGACGATTACAAACCAGCACCAGGTGACGCAGGTGCAAAGACTAAAAAGTCTATTCATACTAAAAAGTTTAAACAAATGTATGGTGAGGTTAGAGATTTAAATGAAAAGATAAAAGGTTTAGAAAACAAAGCAAAGAAAACTGGTATGCCATATTCAATACTAAAACAAGTTTACAATCGAGGTATGGCTGCATGGAAAGGTGGTCATAGACCTGGCACAACGCAACAACAATGGGCATTTGCTAGAGTAAATAGTTTTGTTACTAAATCATCTGGCACATGGGGCGGCGCTGATAAAGATTTAGCGAAGAAAGTTCGTGCTGCTAAAAAATAATGTCTAAAAATTATAAAGAATTTATAAAAGAATACGGCCTAGGTTATAATGCTTTGTTATTAAAACCTATGGCCGCATTGAATCCATTAAGAAAAAAAGAGAATGTAAAGAAAGTGAAAGAGAATGGATCAAAAAAATCAAAAGAAAAAAACTAGAGATATCTACCTATCTGATGAAATGTCAGTTTGGGTAGAAAACATCAATAAGGAGAAATCAAAAATGAATTGGTTAAAAGATAGAGTAAAAGAAATGTCAAGTTGGTCTGGTGCAAGTTTAATCGTACTAGGCGCTTTCATATTATTAGGCGGTCCTTTTATTAAGTTATTAGCATGGGCAGCAATCATATGGGGCATTGTTTCAATAGTTAAGAAAGAAGGTTAATATGCCTCGTAAACTGGATAATATATTCTCTTGGAAAAACGCAACGTTTATGGCAAAGTTAAGTACCTTTGCATATTCAGGAGAGAAAGAATTTAAAAAAGTATTTTCAAAACAATGGAAAGACATTACCTTTGTATCTAAAGGTGGTACTGAATGTTATATATTAACTTGTCCTAAAAATTATATTGTAGTTTTTAGAGGCACAGAACCTACATCATGGGAAGATATTAAGGCAGATATTCAGTTTACAAAACAAGAAAAAACATATGCCACTAATTCAGTAGGATTAAAGGCACATGGTAAAATGCACAAAGGGTTTAGAGCAGCATTAGAAGATGTATGGAAAATATTACATAAACATTACAAACAAAATGGTGTTGGTAAACAGTTACTTGTAACTGGTCATAGTCTTGGCGCTGCTCTTGCTACTTTATATGCAGATAGAATAGCAGATTTTGGTAGTGTTTGTTACACTTTTGGATCACCAAGAGTTGGTGACAAAAAACTAATAGACAACATGAATTTTACTTGTTATAGAATCAGAAACAATAATGATATTGTAACAAGAGTCCCACCAGAGTGGATAGGATACACACATAAAAGTGATGAGTTACTTTATTTTGACGTTGATGGCATACCTCGATACGGTTTTAGTAGAGGGTTTATGTTCATGCAATGGTTGAAAGGCACTTATCGTGGGTTCTTTAGAAACAGAACATGGGACGCCTTTGCGGATCACTCTATGGGTGATTATTATAACTTATGCAAACAGCAGTTAGCGGAAGAAAATGCTTCAGATTAGACTCGCTTTAATTTTAATTATACTTGCAAGTGCAGGTGGTGGTTACTGGTATGTACAAAAGTTACAGAAAGATAATGCCATACTCAAATCAAATCAAGTTAAATTAGAAACTGCTGTTGCAGAAAGTAATCAAGTTATTGAACAACAAAGTAAAGACTTGAAAAAAATACGATCTACACTTAAAGAAGTTGAAGAACTAAATGATAGACTACAAGAAGATAAAAATAGTCTAAACAAAAGATTAGGTAAGCATGATATAGGTAATCTTGCAGAAAACAAACCTGGTCTTGTAGAAAAAATTATAAACAAAGCAAGTGATAGTGCTGCTAGATGTGTTGAAATAGCGTCTGGTAGTCCACTAACCGAGGAGGAGTTAAATGGTACGCCTAATAGGGAATGTCCTAGTTTTTGGCCTGACAGCAATACTGCTGAGTAGTTGTGCTGCTGGTGTCAAAGTTATAGACACATATACAATAGAAAAGAAAAGAGAACCATTAGCGTTAGCAGATCCTAAACCTCTTGCTCTACAAGACATTGATTGGATTATTATTACAAAAGATAACGCCGATGAAGTTTTTGAAAAAATTAAAAATGATAAAAATGGTGACTATGCTTTGTTCGCTCTTACTGATAATGGTTATGAAAAACTAGCACTAAACTTCGCAGACATAAGAAACAAAATAGCAGAACAAAGACAAATCATATTATCATATAAAGACTATTACGAATCAGAATAGATAAATATATATGATATGTCAGATATAGAAAATCTTAAAACAGAAATAGCATTACTTAAAAAAGACGCCAAAACAGGTGAACTTATACATCAAAGACTAGAGATAGCGATTGATAAGTTATCTGAAATAGTAATATCTTGTAAGCAAATGCTTGCTCAACAAGAGCAAAAATTACAAAAGGCAGAACAGACAGATGATGATATTTTTATTACACTAGAATCCAGAAGAAAAGAATGGGATACAGACCTTAAAGAATTACACTCTAGGATTACCACAAACACTAGAGAATTAAGAGATAATCAATATCATTTAGAAACTAAACTACTTAATGAAATAAGAATGGTAAGAACACAACTATCCGAAAGAGTTGGTGTTTTAGAGAAATGGAGATGGTTAATTATTGGTGGTTCTATTATTGTAGGATTATTAATATCTAATCCTGAATCCATGCTCATGCAGTTGTTTTAGTCGCTTGACTTTTCTGGTATATTTTGTTATAATGACATCATGTCCTCATTTATTGATGTAAAATATATTAATTTACTGTCGGCAAAACTACCTAAATTCAAAAGAAAATCAGATTACTTATTTAACTTTAGGTGTCCACATTGTGGTGATTCTAAAAAATCATCTACAAAGGCAAGAGGTTTTGTCTATCGTAAAAAGAACGATATGTTTTTTAAGTGCCACAACTGTGGCATGGGTCAATCACTAGGTAACCTAATCAAGTTTTTAGATCCTATAATGTATAAAGAATATGCGTTAGAAAGATTTAAAGATGGTAAGACAGATACAAAACCAGAGTTTGACTTCACGCCATCTAAATTATTGAAAAAGAAAACTACTCATGAAAGAACACTAGATCAGTTAGTTAGATTTGATAAATTAGTTACAACACACCCAGCAAAAGCATTTGTATATAGAAGATTGATACCCAAAGAACATTGGGATAAATTCTATTTCTGCTCTAAATTTTATGAGTGGACAAATGAAATAGTTCCAAATAAGTTTCCTAGTTTACAAGGTGATCACCCTAGAGTTGTAATACCTTTCTTTGATAGAGAGGGTAAGTTTTTTGCGTTTCAAGGTCGTGCATTTGGTAAAGAACAACCTAAATACATTACAATCAAGTTTGATGAGTCTAAACAAAAGATATATGGTCTTGATAGAGTTGATTTAAATAAACCTGTGATGATTACAGAAGGTCCTATTGATAGTTTATTTTTAGATAATGCTATTGCTCTTGCAGGCGCTGACGCTGTTGTAAATATACAACAGAAACAATGCACAATGATATTTGATAATGAACCTAGAAACAAACAAATTATAGACCGTATGAAAAAAGTTGTTGATAAAAAATTTAATTTGGTTGTATGGCCAAAATCATTAGATATCAAAGATATAAATGACATGATAATTGCAGGTTATACATCAGCGAAGATACAAACTATTATAAGTAATAACACATATTGCGGACTCGAAGCATTACAACAAATAAACGATTGGAAGAAGGTATAGATGGTCTCTAACGAAGAAATATCAGTAAATAAACGTAACGGTAGAGGCAAAGAGTCTTTACAAATAGATAAAATTCATGCCATGGTTGGTTTTGCAACCGACGGTATAACAGGCGTAAGTGCCTCTCATGTAGAAATGAATAGTGGTATACAACTGTTTGATGGTATATCTACAGCAGACATACAACAAATATTAATTAAGTCAGCAAATGATTTGATTACATTAGAAAATCCTAATTATCAGTATGTTGCTGCTAGATTATTATTATTTTCTTTGAGAAAGCAATTATTTCATAGACTATGGGATCATCCTAAACTTATTGACCACATCAAAAAATTAATTGATATGGGTTTATATGATAAAGATATTCTTGTAAACTATGATGAGTCAGAAATAGATAGAATGAATATGTGGATTGATCATGAAAGAGATTATAATTTTACATATGCAGGATTAAGACAGGTCATGGATAAATATCTGGTGCAAGATCGTAGCACAGGTGAGATATTTGAAACACCACAGTTTATGTACATGATGATATCTGCTACTCTATTCGCACAATATCCCAAAGATAAAAGGATGAGTTATGTTAAAAAATATTATGACGCCGTTAGTAAATTTAAAATCAATATTCCTACACCAGTTATGGCTGGTGTTCGTACTCCTTTACGTCAGTTTGCTAGTTGTGTTCTTGTCGATACTGATGATACTTTGCCTTCCATTTTTAGTAGTGATATGGCCATTGGCCGTTATGTTGCACAAAGAGCAGGCATTGGCATCAACGCTGGAAGGATTCGTGGAATCAACAGCCGTATTCGTGGTGGAGAAATACAACATACTGGTGTCATTCCTTTCCTTAAAAAATTTGAAGCAACGGTTAGGTGTTGCACACAAAACGGAGTTAGAGGGGGATCAGCAACGACACACTTCCCAATCTGGCACCAAGAAATAGAAGATATACTTGTCTTAAAAAATAATAAAGGTACGGAGGACAATCGTGTTAGAAAACTTGACTACTCAATACAAATTAGTGAATTATTTTATAAACGTTTTATCAATAATCAAGACATATCTCTTTTTTCTCCCCATGATGTTGATAATTTATATGATGTCTTTGGCAGTCCTGAGTTTGACACATTGTATGAAAAGTATGAGAGAAATAAAAAGATACCAAGAAAAACTATAAATGCTCAAAAACTATTCATGGAGTTATTAAGAGAAAGAGCAGAAACAGGTCGTATCTACATTATGAATATAGACCATTGTAATACTCACAGCAGTTTCAAAGATAAAGTTTATATGTCTAATCTATGCCAAGAGATTACACTACCTACTAAACCAGTTCAACATATAGATGATGAAGAAGGTGAGATTGCTTTATGTATTCTATCTGCTATCAATCTAGGTCTTATTAAAGATAAAGAAGAACTAGAAGAACTTTGTGACCTGTCAGTGAGAGCATTAGATGAAATTATAGACTATCAAGAATATCCAGTAGCAGCAGCAAAGAAATCTACTGAAGCAAGAAGAAGTTTAGGTATTGGTTACATAGGTCTTGCTCACTATCTTGCAAAAAATAAAGTGAAGTATAATAACAAAGAAGCATGGAAACTAGTTGATGAAGTTACAGAAGCATTTCAATATTTTTTATTAAAGGCAAGTAATCAGTTGGCACAAGAGAAAGGTAAGTGCGACTTTTTTGAACGCACAAAGTATGCTGATGGTATACTTCCTATTGATACATATAAGAAAGATGTAGATAATCTTGTTAAAAGGAAATTAAGTTATGATTGGACTAATCTTCGCAAGACAATTAAACAGCACGGCCTCAGACACAGTACGCTCTCGGCTCAAATGCCATCGGAGAGTTCATCGGTTGTTTCAAATGCCACGAACGGTATTGAACCACCTAGGGATTATCTCTCGGTCAAAAAAAGTAAAAAAGGAACACTTAAACAAATAGTTCCTGATTACAATAGACTTAAAAATTTCTATACATTACTATGGGATATGCCTGACAATGATGGATATATAAATATCGTTGCGGTTATGCAAAAGTATTTTGATCAGGCAATATCAGGCAACTGGTCTTACAATCCTGAGAACTATGAAGGCAACGAAGTGCCACTATCAGTTATGGCAAAAGACCTATTGAATACATATAAGTTAGGATGGAAAACATCTTACTATCAAAATACATATGATGGTAAAACAGATATAGAAGAACCAACACATTCAGTTGGTTGGCATGACAACGTAGAAGAAAAGAAAGAAGAAATAGATGATCCAGAAAATTGTGAAGCCTGCACCATCTAGTTTTTTTCATGAGAAACAAAGTGAAGAAGAAGAACTTTTAAAATTAAGTTTGAAAGAATCGAGAAGAGCAAAGAAAGAAAGAGAGAAGATTAAATGGAAAGTAAAACCAACGCAACAAGCATGTGGAGAACAAGATGACAAAAGTATTTAATAGAAAGTCAGTTGACTGGACTAAACAACCTATGTTCTTTGGTGATGAACCAAATACACAGCGTTTTGATCAACAAAAGTATCCTGTATTTGAAAAGTTAAATCAACAGCAGTTGGGTTTTTTCTGGCGACCAGAAGAAGTATCTTTACAAAAAGATAGAAACGATTACAACCTTTTATCAGATGAACAAAAACATATCTTCACATCTAATCTAAAATATCAAACATTATTAGATAGTGTACAAGGTCGTGGTCCTTGTTTAGCATTTTTACCATTCTGCTCTTTGCCAGAACTAGAGTCTATGTTAGTAGCATGGGACTTTAGTGAAACAATACATAGTCGCTCTTATACTTACATAATGAAAAATGTATATTCTAATCCTACAGAAATATTAGATACGATTGTTAAAACACCAGAGATTATGAAACGAGCAGAAACAGTTACAGAAGCATATGATAAGTTTATCGAATACTCTCATAAGTATCATTTGATGGGTGAAGGTGAAAGAAAAGAATTGAAAAAATTATTATATCTAACACTTGTCAATGTTAATATACTTGAAGGTATAAGATTTTATGTTTCATTTGCTTGTAGTTTTGCATTTGGCGAACTCAAACTTATGGAAGGTTCTGCTAAAATTATATCACTAATCGCAAGAGATGAAAACTTACATCTTGCAGTTTCACAAAACATCATTAACAACTATCGTAAACATGAAAATGATAAAGAGATGTTACAGATAATCAAAGAAACTGAACAAGAAGTTTACGATATGTATGACACTGCTGTTCAACAAGAAAAAGAATGGGCACAGTTTTTATTTAAAGATGGTTCTATGATTGGTCTTAATGATAAATTATTAAATCAGTATGTAGAGTATATGGCAAACAAAAGAATGGTTGCAATAGGACTCAAACCACAGTATGATCAACCAAGAACGAACAACCCTTTACCATGGACAACACACTGGTTAAATAGTAGAGGGTTACAAAACGCACCACAAGAAACTGAAATAGAAAGTTATATTGTTGGCGGTATCAAACAAGATGTTGATACAGATAGTTTTAAAGGATTTCAACTATGAGCAACCCGAATTTGAAAACAGTATGTGATAATTGTTCGGCACAATACATTGTAAAACATGATTTGCCAGATGATTATATTGAACAGTATTGTCCATTTTGTGGCGAAGAACATGAGAATCTTGATGATGATATGGACGCAGTACACTGGGAAGATGAAGATTAATGAAACCACAATCAGCGAAAGCAAAAGGTCGCAGATTACAACAACAGTTTAGAGAACTACTAATCGAAGAACTTGGCATACATCCTGAAGATATAGAAAGCAGAAGTATGGGCGCAGGTGGTGAAGATTTAATCATGGCAAGAGCAGCAAGACAAAAGTTCCCATATAGTATTGAGTGTAAGAACGTAGAAAAGTTAAATGTATGGGAAGCATACAAACAAGCAGAAGAAAATTCAAAAGATTACGAACCTGTTGTTGTGATGAAAAAGAACAATCACAAAACTTTGGTAGTAATTGACGCAGAACATTTTGTAAAGATCCATAAAGATTCCAATTTGTCTAAATAAGAGTAGGTACGGATCAAAAGGTGCGTACTTAATCCGAAATTTGATTTGATTTCTCAAACTTCACAATTATAAGGTGTGATTATGGCACAGGTAAAACTACTAGTTAATAAATTTCTAAAATTCTGGCATGATAGCGTAACAAATAGATACGAACCATCAAAGCATTATTTTAGAGGTCGCAGATCAGAACAAAAGTAGAACAAATCGGTCATAATTTACACCTTGTAGTGTTGTATTTTTGCAACACTTTTAAAATAATCCTAAAAATCGCAGAAAATAAGGGTTTCTACCGCCCGATTTATCCATTTTTTTCTTGACTTTTTGCTCATTTTAGTGTAGCGTAGTATCATGATTACAAAAACTAAAATAGAAAACTGTTTCACAATGACAGCAAGACAAAAAAAATTGTATAAAAGTATGTCAATACAAGAACAAGATATGTTTGATTATCTAGTTCATGTTCAAGATAGAAAACCTGATGATGTTTTCTTTTTTCTACATTCAACTTTTCAACCTAGTCGTGATGATTTCAAGAAACCATCATTTGCTAACTTGTCAACTAAACAAGTTATTGCTACTTGTAAAGAATTAGAAAGGACTGCTGCTTAATGTTTCACTTAATTTATACTAGATCAAATACTGAATATTATAAAGGTGATACCTTTGAAAGTAACTATACTTTATATAGAAATATTCCTTATTCTGAATTATCTAAATTTTTAAAAATGCAAAAAGATCCAGAATTGTTAAAAGAGTGTGATACCAAATATTTTGAACATCAAGAAAAGAACGGTATTACCGATACTTGTTTTCATTCTGAAATTTCTATTGTTGATGATGAAGAATATTTTAAAACATACAAATATGTTTATCGTAGTAGTTATAACGGTCCTTCTGGTTTGATACCAGAAGAAGAAGATTACTTTATGGACTACGGTCAAAAATCTAATTTCATGTTAATACATGATTATGATCCGAATTACACATGGTTCGGTAAAGATTGGACTCAGGAAATGATAAATGCTGAGTACGAAAAAAGAGCGCTTGACAATAGTGCCCGAGTGTGATAATATAAACTAAATTGAAAGGATTACATTATGGATGGTGTTTATAATAAAGAAAACTTATTTGCTGAGTTTGAAATGCAAAAAACTAATAAAGCAAAAGTAAAATTTTTGCAAGATATGAAACAACTTAAAAAAGATCAACCGAATATGTTTAGAGGCACAAAGATATCTCAAAAACAATTTGATAATCTTATTGCCGAATGGTCTAAAGATAAACCTTGGGCAGAGATTAATAGACAAATCAAACACGCACAAAAACATCAAGATGATGTTGATAATATATTGAATAATGATTAGATTATTAACTGTTTGTATTTTTTGTTGGGCATTGTTTTTTACATACAATGCTCAAGCACATGATACTGGTAAAGTTACAGTATCTTATACAGATAATACAGAAAGGTTGTTACATCAACTAACAATCAATATTACTGATGAACTTTTTAGACATCTACCTGCTATTCTTGATAGTATATCAGCAGATATAAGAAGGCAAATAGACAAAGAATATAAATGTTCTATTCAATCAGATGATTACAAAAATAAGGAGTGTAATGATTAAATATATAATATTTTTAGGTATATTAACCTTTGTTTTACTATGGGGTTTATCTAAAGTAGCAGGTCTGTAATGAGTTTTATTTACACACACAATACAAGTCCACGTAGGTTTAAAAAAGTTATTAAGAATAAATCTTACTATGCGGCAGTTGAGAAACAAAATAAGTTATTGAGATCATTAGGTATTGATCCACATAGAACAATCCGTAGAGATAGTTTTAAAGTTATGCCATTAGAACAAGTTGGTAAGTTACAAACATTTAGCAATAACACACCTGATACTTCTAACTGGCCAAAAGATTATAAATCTAGTGGCACTAAACCAGTTACAAATGAAAAACTTGCAATCAGTAGTCAATATACAATCGCACCTGCTTACAACAAAGGTCCAAGTATGGTTGTTGGTAAAAAAGATATTAAAGATATAGGCAGATGATTAGAATATTATTAATATTATTTTTACTTACAGGTTGCTCACAGAATCAAGTTAAGACACACATAGGCACAACAGCAGGCGCTATTTCAGGTTATGCCACTTGTCATTCTATGTTAAATGCTGGCATAGAACTTACTGCTGCCTGCACATTGATTGGTGGTATGGTAGGGTCTAGTTTATTTTATGATAATGATATGAACGTTCACACCGCAGTGTTTGTTGATACACTAAACACAGCACCAGGTAAAATATCTAACACAAATTGGGGCAACAGTGCCACAGGCAATTGGGGTTCTATAAAAATAAATAGAACTTATTTAGTCGGTGCTAAAAAATGTAGAGATTATGAATCAACAATTAGTATTGAACATAGTTGGCCGATGAGAGGTATTAGTAGAGAAACAGAGCACGGTATTGCTTGTCAAATGCCTGACGGTAGATGGATCATAGAGAGTAATACATGAGAAATCCTATAGGACCTTTTATGGTTACAACCTTATTGTTGATAACATTTTTATTACTGACTAACTATGCTTACGGTAAAAGTAAATCACAATGGTTAAATGAGAACCCTTGTATGATTAAAGTTGTGATTACTGAAAAATGCTTAGATAGTAAATGTTTGATTAAACAAACAACAAAAGAAGAAGTTTTAAAATGCAGCGATGGTTACGATGGACCTAACTATTGGGAACTATTCGCACAATTTTATTATGCAGACTTGACAACACCTCCTTATTGTAGGTATTTTGCAAGACCAGACCACCCTTTTAAGACACCGGGTATGGTTTGTTTAAATGAAAAAGGTGTCTGGAAAGAACAATAATGACCAGATTACTGATTATTATTACCTGTATTGTTGTGCTAACTGTGCATTGGGAAGCATTTACAAACATGATAGACTTGTCTAAAATATTTGAAGCAAGTCATTTATTTTATGAAAAAGTGAAGGAGTAAAACACATGATTAAAATTATACTAATTGCTTTTCTTACTTTGTTTTTAGCAAACTGCTCACAAACATACAAAGTAAAACAAGAAGCAAACATAGATGACGGTAGATTATTAAATGAGGTACCACAATGGTACATAGATGCCGAAATCGAAAAAGGTCTAATCAAGGATAGGGATGCCGAAGATTATATCTATGCTGTAGGTCAAGGCACAAGTCCTGATTTACAACTAGCAGTTGAAAAAGCAATCATGATTGCAAAAGCAAATCTTGCTGATCAACTAGAGGGGGAAATGAACAAACGTTCTGAACTATATATTACTGAAATAGGACAAGAAGGTAACAAAAACGTTGCCTCTAAAGTCGAGAGTACCATTGTAAACGTAATCAAACAGACAAAAGTCCAAGGTTATGAAGAATGGAACAAAGCAGTTTATGAAACTGCTGACGGTCAATATAGAGTTTATATTGGTCTTAAATATGGTGTCGGTGACGCTAATAGATTAGCAGAATACATAGTGGCAAATGCCAATAGTGCTGTTAATATTGATCAACTTGCTGAAGAAGCAATTGCTGAGATTGACGCCGTGCCAGTAGAGGGAGTAACAATAGTAGAATAATATGAACATCACAGTTTACAGTAAACCATCATGTGTTTTTTGTGATAAGGCGAAGGCGTTATTAACACGCCTTGGCCATGAGTACGAAGAAAAGATGGTGACAAAAGATTTATCTTTACAAGAATTATTTGAAGCATTAGGTAAACAAGTTAGAACTATACCACAAATAGTTATTGATGGCAAACACATAGGCGGATACAATGAGTTGAAAGAATATTTTGCTGATCAAGGTAAAATTAATTTCAAAGGCGAGGTTCTTTGATACAATCTGAAACAGATAAAGCATTTGAACAAAGTAAAGAATCTTTAACTAAAAAAGAAGAAGTTAAAGAACGTATGGCGGCACTACGTGCCAAAAGAAAACCACCTAAACTAAAAGGTGTTCACCCATCGGTACTAGAATTACCTGATGATAATACCTTCTCACATAAGAATATCAAAAAGTGGATTGAAACACAACAAGGTATAGCAAAAGCAGCAGGTATGATTGAACGATCAAGAAATCGTGATGTGCCTCAAAAAGAAAGAGATAAAAAAATGAGAGAAAGATATGCCGCTGAAGGATATATTCGTGCTATGCAACGTTATTTAAGAACTGGTGATTGGGATAATATGTATTTTGGTGAATACGAGGACCATCTAACTAAATGGACAGTAATAGCACCTGCAGGAGATAAATAGTTATATGAACTTAACACTAACAGATACAGCATACACACATTTAGGTAACTTGTTAAAACAACATGATAAAAAATATGTTAGATTACAAGTAAAAGGTGGTGGTTGTGCAGGTTTTGAATATGAGTGGTCATTTGAAAATGAAGCAGAAAAAGATGATCATGTTATAGATGAAAGATTGTTAGTACACAAAATGAATGAACTATATTTATTAGGTGTGGAAATAGATTATGATAGTGAAATATTTGGCAGCACTTTTAAATTTAATAACCCACGTGCTAAATCACAATGTGGTTGTGGCACATCATTTAGTATATAATCATGGGTAAGTTATTACAGTTTCCTACAAATAGAATAATTAGAAATTCACCTAGAATGCCTGAGTTATCTGAGGAAGAACAAGTTGAACTTAAAAAAGAAAAGTTTATTGAGCAACTTACAGATCAGTTGTCAATGGATATTCTTGCAGTATTACAAGACAACGTTGTAAATCTAAAGAAGGATCAATTTTTGAGAGACCTAGCATTAGTAATTGAAGGAATAAAAAGTTTACTTAAAAGAGATTTTGATAAACCACACCCAATGCAAAACATAACTGATAGTTTTATTAACATACACACCACAAAAGATGGTAAGAAACTTACCGATATTAATTATAATAAAATACTAAAAGTTAAAAGAAAAGATCCACCGAAAGAAGAAGAATCAATAAATTTTGAACCTGACTTTAATTTGGAGTAGTATTGACAATCCATTTACTTTGTGATATAATATTGATATGATTATAGTTGATATAAACCAAATAATGATTTCTAACCTAATGGTTCAGATCAATGGTCGACAAGCAGTAGAGTTGAGTGAGGACCTTGTAAGACATATGGTTCTTAATTCACTTCGAGCACACAATAAAAAATTTAGAAAAGAATATGGTGACATGGTGATTGCCTGTGATAGTAAAAACGTATGGCGTAGAGAAATATTTCCTAATTACAAAGCAGGTAGAAAAGCAAATCGTGAAAAATCAAATCATGATTGGGATTATATTTTTAATTTGTTAGGTCAAATTAAAGATGAGATTAAGACATTTTTACCATACAAAGTTATACAAGTTGAAACAGCAGAAGCAGATGATATAATCGCAACACTAATTAAAAAAGTTGATCGTATGATCATACCTGAACATCAAAAAAAGATATTGATACTATCAGGTGATAAAGATTTTATACAGTTACATAATAGAAATGTAAAACAATACAATCCTGTGTTATCTAAATTTGTAGGTAAGGGTGAAGATCCAAGTATATATATTAAAGAACACATATTAAAAGGTGATCGTAGCGATGGTATACCAAATATATTATCAGATGATAATGTGTTCGTAGAAAATAGACGTCAGAAACCTTTGAGTAAAAAGAAAATAAAAGGTTGGATTGATGATATATTTTTCTACAATACCTTTACCGAAGAAGAAGAAAGAAACTACAATAGAAATCGTAAGTTAATTGATTTGAGTAGTATACCTCAACACATTGAGGATAAAATTAATAATGAGTTTTTGAATGTGAAAGTAGCGACTAGAGATAAGATTCTAGGTTACTTTATAAATAAAAAACTTAAAACTTTAATCGAAGTCATTGACGAATTTTAGACTTTGAAAGAACTGTTAAGGAGAAACTATGGTTATAATTAGAAGAAACCCAGACGGCAGTATTGCAAGTCAAGAGGGTATGCCAGAACAAACACAATCACACCCAGCATTAGCAACTAAAATGGGAATGCAAGCATTACAAGATGTTGGCAGAGCCGTGCCACCTATGATGAGTGAGATTGCTACAAAAATAAACAACGCAAAAGATAAACCAAAAAAACTAAAAGTGTTAAAAGAACATGATTCGGTAGCACTAAGGCAAGTTTTAAAAGGTGCTTTTGATCCGAATATAGAATGGTTATTACCAAAAGGTGATGTGCCATACAGAAAGAATGACGCACCAATAGGAACAGATCATACTTTGCTATCGCAAGAAGCAAAGAGATTGTATATGTTTACAAAAGGTGGTGACAATACTTTATCAAATACAAAAAGAGAAACTTTATTCGTACAAATACTAGAGGGTCTATCTGGTGAAGAAGCAGATTTTTTAGTGACCGTTGTGAACAAAAAAGTGAATAATAAATACAAAGGTTTCACAGCAAATCTAGTAAAAGAAGCGTTCAATTGGGATGATAATTTCATGAAAAAAGACGCAAAATAGTCATATTTTATTACTTTAAAAACCCTTATTTTTCAGTAACTTATATAAGTCATTGATTTATAAGGGTTTTTTTATTTAATAAATCGCAGAAAATAAGGGTTTTTGCTGCCCGATAGTGCTTGATTTTTTGCTAAAAATAGTGTAGCGTAGTATCATAATAACAAAAAAGAAAGATTATATTATGATTAAATCAAAAGTTAAAAACTTCACTACCTTAAATGATGTTCTATCATTTATTCAAACCGAACCTGATTGGGGTCCTAACTATAATAACATTATAGTTGCTGCTTTAAAAGCACGTAGAACTGCTGACGCTCTAAAAGTTAAAACTGATTTATCAGTTGGCGATTTAGTTAGAGTTGACGGTCGTAACACTTCATGGTTAGGTGTTGTTCATAAAGTTATGAAAACACGTGCTCGTGTTAAACATATGGATAACGGCATGATGTATGGCGTTCCTATGAACATGATTTCTGTTGCAAAAAAACAGTATATCACTTCTCCTAAACTTAACATTGGGAGGGTTGCTTAATGAAAAAAGTTATCTTATTTTATGTTGCTTTTGCCATACTTCTTTGGTATGGCTTCTATCAATGGAATGAACAATTAGCAATGGCGGCTGTCTAATGAGTAATAATCCTGCTGACAATATGTATTGTATGGTTTCTTTTGCTGATAAAGATGGCAAATCACATGGTAATCATCCACAAATTTTAGAAATACAAGGTGTTGTTTGGTTTGCAACCGAAGAACTTGCTCGTGAATATTATATGATGTTGAAACCTGAATTAAGAGATAATGACAATGTATTTCCAATGCAAGAAGAACAACTATCTTGGCATTTTGATGTTAATTCTAGTTATGTTAAACATATGAAAACGAGAACTAGATTAACAAAAAGTGAAAATAAACCAGGTGTTACTGTATATACAAACAATCATAATGGTGCACCTGTGCCTTATAATTATGGAGAATAAATATAGTTATGAAATTAAATAGATACGAGAAAAAAATAATTAAAGGAATAGTTGAAAGTCGTAAGGGCATTTACGAAACACCTAAACGAGATAGACTATCATATAAACCATGTAAAGAATATGACGCTGCTCTATCTTTGTTTATGAAAAAATTGATATATGCAGAAGCAACAAACGAGTTAGAATTTGAAGGACCTGCTACACCTGATCCTAGGTTTAGATGGTTCACTTGTAAATTGCATAAACCTTATGCAACAAAAAGAGAGTTGAGGAAATTACTATGAAATATTTTTCAATAATTTTAACAATTTTAGGTTTATACTTTTTTGTATATGCCTGTGCTGATCAACCATGTACGGATGATGGTTGCCCAGATTTTTACAAAGACGGTGATGACAATATTGTCATACCAGAACCAACAGAAGATATAAGAGGTGAAATAAAATTATATCATGAGTTAGTTGTGCCTGTTATACAAACAGAAACAAAAGATCAATTTGTGTATTCTCTAAATGAATGTATAGATTATCTTTATACAAATGAGGTACCAATAGAAAATAGAGTGCCTAAAGAATTAATTATTGCTCAGGCAGCAATAGAAACTGGTTGGGGTAAATCAAGATTTGCTAACGAAGGTAATAATTTATTTGGTATTCGAACTTGGGATATTGATGAACCACATTTACTACCGATACCTTGGACTAAATGGCCAGGTTGGGGTGTGAAAGTTTATGAAACTAGATGTGATAGTGTTCGTGATTATTTAAGAATACTAAACGAAGTTTTTGCTTTTACAGAATTTAGACAGGCAAGAGATAGTGGTATTGATGATGGTCTAATATTGGCAGATTATCTTTCACTATATGCTAGTAACAAAAACTATACTGAACTAGTAAAAGAAGTTATCAAATATAATATAAGAGGTGAGTATGATATATAATGAAAAGTTATTTTGGCGAAGAGTTAAAAATTTATATAAAGCATGGCAAGAAGCAGAACATCCAGATTTCAAAAGAATGTGGATGGATAAACTTCAAATACTTATGCAACAGGTTGACAAATCAAACTTTATCTGATATAATAAGAATATGAATATATTTTATCTTGACCACAATGTCAAATCTTGTGCCGAACAGCACGTTGACAAACACGTGGTAAAAATGATTGTAGAATATGCTCAGATATTATCTACGGCACATAGAATGCTAGATGGTGTTGAGTATATTGGTAAAAGTAAAACTGGTCGTAATGTAAAGCGATATTATTTAAACAATAATAATTTAGACAAAGTTGTTTATCAAGCAGTGCATTATCACCATCCGTCAGTAGTGTGGGCAAGGGAAACTAAACCACAATACGATTGGTTATATTCTTTATTTGTAGAACTAGGTAAAGAATATACACATAGATATGGTAAAATACATAGTACAAATGCTTTGTTAAATGATGTGTTATGTAATTCGCCAGTCAAAATTAAACAAGAGGGTTGGCGTGAACCACCACCTGCTATGCAACACTATCCACAATGTATAGTGCAAGGTGATTCAATACAATCTTATAAAAATTATTACAACGAAGCAAAAGCATATTTTGCTAAGTGGTCTAAAAGAGAACAACCAGAATGGTTTGTGGGGAGTATGATATGAGAAATTTTATAGTTGATAGTTGGAATGGTGTTATGGATTATAGGTTTAATCCTTTGAAACACATTCCAGATTTACAAGTACGTCATATGATGTTACAAGTATTAGCATGGTTATGGTGTATTGCATTTAGTTTATATTTTGCTTCTTGGTCTGTGTTTGGTATAACAGTTGTATCACATTTTATATTGATATTAGCAATAGTTGTTACAGTTGCAACATTTAAAGTATCAGAAAATGTTTATAGATTTAAAACTGGTTATCATTCACCTGATAGACAAAGAGGTCATGTTTATTATAGGGACGTTCATGGTAATGCTTATAGAGTTGCATTACCTAAAAATGATCCAGGTGGCGAACATGATTAATCATGTAATGAGCATATTCGTTGCGATAATTTTATGTTTTGTTGTAATTTATTTTGCCCATGAACATGATATACCTAGAAAGTTTTTCTTACATGGGTATGAATGTAGTGGTCAAATAGGTGGTGGTTGTGAAAAAAATTAAAAAAATATTAAACAAGAACGAGTTTTGGATGGGCATATTTACACTTACTACCATATGGTGGTTATTTAATGTAACATGGTGGGGTTCTCTTTTTATGATTGTGCCACTATTCATAGCAGTAACAAGACCATGAAAGAATTTGATTACAATTTAGATTACAAGAATTTATTGTTTGAAAAAAACGACAAGCGATATCGTATTGGTCGTGGCGAACAAGGTGTGTTACTTGTAAGACCATATACAAATGATATCTGTAAACATTGGCGCTTTAAAACACCAACAGAAGCATATCTATCTGCTTCAAGAATATTGTTTTTATATAACACTTATAGAGATATGAAAGACTTTGTAGGTATGGATATGGCAAGAAAATTTTTAGAAATGGGATTTACTAGAGCAAGAAGATATGCAAATCACAAAGATGGTAAAAAATATGATGAGAGTGGTAATGTGAGACCACAAGAAAAAGATTGGGCAACAAGTGATAAAGCAAGGTCAGCAAAGATATTCAAGGCAGCAAGAGATCGTGTTACCACCGACAATAAATATATACAAATGAGAAAAGAATGGAGACAGCGAGAAAATGCCAACGTATAGATTTTATAATAGAAAAACAGGTCTAGTATATGAGGAATATATGATGATATCTGAAATGGAAAAACTTGTAAAGAAAAAACACATTGAATTATTACCACCTACACAAATGAATATAGTATCAAGTGTTGGTTCAGTTGATAGTAAAACAGATAGTGGTTTTAAAGAGGTATTATCTAAAGTATCTGAAGCACATCCTAATAGTCCTCTTGCAAGTAGATATGGTAAAAGATCAGTGAAAGATACACAAATAGAGAGAGTAAGAAAAAAACATAGAACTAGGATAACAAAGGGTGGAGGCAGATAAATAGTAGTATGGCAGATTTAGATTTTTTAGATGGTTTTGATTCAGGTGGTGATTGGGGTTTTACCTCAGTTTCTGAAAAACCATCAGACACAGCAAAGAAAACAGAAACAGTAGTGAAAGAAACTGCTGAAGGAACTGCTAAGGCAGTTTCTGGTGAACTAGTAAGCAGACTTGAAAGTAAATTAGATAAGATATATTCAGCAGTAAATTCAGCAAAATCTGAAATTAAAGAAAAGAATGAAACTGAATTAGAGATTGCTAAAAAACAAATGGATGATGAATACGATTTAAGAAAAGATAATTTAGGAAAAGAACAAAAAGAGAAGTTTGCTAAATTAGAAAAACTTATCATACCATTATTAGTAAAGTTAGCAAAGTCACCAGAAGCATATATACATTGGCCGAACAGAGCAGAAGTAATCGAATCACAACTTAAAAAAATAGTCGCAATAACTAGAGGGTAGCGCTTGACAATCCACATCTAAACTGTTATAATAGCAGTTATGAATAAGATGTATGAATTTTTAAAGCAAAACCATGACATGAAAAACTTTGATCATGTTAAACTTAATGTTGAATTACCAGATATTACTACCGAAAGTATTAAGGGTAAAAGATTTTATGTTACACCTGAAGGTAACAAATATCCATCAATCACAACTGTTTTATCAGATAGAAACAAAGAAGGTATTATCAAATGGCGAGAGTCAGTAGGTAATGATGTAGCAAATCAAGTGATGAGGCAAGCAGCGAGTCGTGGTACTGCTGTGCATACTTTGATAGAAAACTATTTAAATAATGAAGAACTATCAAAACAAGATGTGCTACCTGTCGCATTGTTTGTTACTATAAAATCTGAACTAGATAATATAAATAATATTAGAATACAAGAAGGTGGTTTGTACAGCGATAAGTTAGGTGTTGCAGGCCGTGTAGATTGTATTGCCGAGTATAAAGGCAAAATATCTGTAATAGATTTTAAAACTTCTACAAAAGAGAAGAAAGAAGAATGGGTAGAGAACTATTTTATACAAGGTTCTGCCTATTGTGAAATGTATGAAGAAAGATTCCTACAACCTATAGAACAAGTTGTAATCTTAATCGTAACCGAAGACGGTGCTGTTCAAACATTTATCAAAGATAAAAGAGATTATTTACCTTTACTAAAAACGGCGATTAAGGAATTCAATGAAAAAAACAATTAAACATATACTAGCATTAACAATAATATTCATAACACTATTAATTATAGGCATAGTTTATTCAATAACAAATACAGCAAAAGCAGATCAGCATCCTATGTTCCCACCAGGAACAATGAAACAAACAATGTCACCCATATTTTGTGGCAGTGCACCAGATGTCTATGGTCACGCAACAAATACATTTAAGCAAATACCTATAGCATGGGCAGATGTAAAATCAAAAGGTGATCCAAACACACCAGCAATAGCATGGGTATCTTTTTGGTATAGTGAAGAAACAGATTCAGGTTCAATGTTCTTAACAGTTGTAGAGAGCGGAGAAACTTGTTTAATGGGTTACGGTATGCAGTGGAAGTTTGACACAGACGCTCTACTTGATATCGTTAATAAATCTTTTGATGAAGGTAATGAGAGTACACAGTAGGGACCAGGGTGCGATACCCTGCGCCTCCACCAATCCTAAATAGACCTATAAGGGGGCGAAATAGGATCGACCATTGTGAGAAATCGTACTGGAGAAAGGTAGTCGGAAGACTTAAAATTTAATAAACGCAAACTATAATAACTTTGCATTAGCAGCCTAGGTTGCTAGGGGTTTGCCAGTACCTTGCAACAGAAACTGGCACCAAAGGAGAGTATATTATGTTCGAAGTAATTGAAATTTTATTACCCATAGGTATATTAGTTATGTGTGCCTATGCAATCGGTTATATGTCTGGTTCAGACGCCGCAAGAGAAATCTACAATCCCACAATTAGAAAAAACGATTTGAAGTAATGACCTTATTTCATGACGTTCATTTTTGTTTTGGCAATGGCAATTCAAGAAAAGGATTAGACGTTGACAAATTCAAGAAGAAGGGAACAGTAGTCGGGTGTAATGCGATCTATCGTGATTTTACACCCGATATACTTGTCGCCCTAGATTCAAGAATGAATCATGAAGTTTATAGATCAGGATATGCTTTCGAAAATATTTGTTATCTAGGTTACTGGACACCAATACCTAGTGCTGTTGCTGAAACTATGTTGATGACACAGAAAGGTAGAGTTGATGTAGAGTTTAAAGGTTGTAGTGAGGCAGTATATCATGGTGCCGATGGTGTTTTCACTTTCATACAAGGTATGGGTAAAAACCCAGGTATCACTTACGTTACTGGCACAAAAAAAGATCATGTTTACAATATAGAACCAGAGGTAGATGGTTTTGCTTATGCAACAGGTTCAAGATCAATACTTCTTTCATGTGAAATAGGTGCAAAAGAAATATATATTATCGGTCATGACCTATATTCTAAAGATAATAAGATAAATAATGTATATGCAGGCACCGATTGTTATGCTACAAAAGACGCTGATTTGGCAAGACCTGATAATCCTAACGAAATATACAACTGGATAAAACAACATAAAAATACATTTGATAAATTCAAAGATATAAAATTTTACAAAGTTAATCCTGAAGATAAAGTGATTAATGTTAGAGTAGAAGAATGGAAAGATTGTGATAACCTAGATTATATCACACTTCAAGAGCTTGACAATAAATTTAAATTATAGTATAATAAAGTAAATGATAATTACACCTAATAAATTTGCATTACTAATCGAAGATATGGTTAAGAACAAAAGAATGAGTTACATGGATGCTGTGATATCATATTGTTCAGAAAATGGCATTGATCCCAGTAATACAAAAGGTTTAATTAACAAAACACTAAAAGAAAAGATAGCATATGAGGCACAAGGGTTGAATATGTTAAAAGAAAAAACAGCAAAGTTACCAATATAGGAGACGTTATGATAGAAATAGTTTTAGCAGCATATGCCATTACAATTGTAGGTGGTGTATTATTACAGGCAGCAGGAGTACAATGATGTCAAGAG
>VTLG01002620.1_pt1 | contig 23267 bp, 33 predicted proteins | sample 4694571 | NCBI WGS metagenome assembly VTLG01 (sample SAMN12604809, study PRJNA352737) | marine metagenome | biome: ENVO:00000447; feature: ENVO:00000209|ENVO:00000569|ENVO:01000036; material: ENVO:00002151; isolation source: viral sequences binned using virsorter ...
ACAATACCAGCAAATGCTAGATCAAGAAGTAATTGAGGCACAGCAAAGGTATGAACAAGGGTATGGGACAGAACAAGGTTTTGGCGATTTTGCCCGACAGTTTTACGGAACAAAGCTAGACCCAAAACTAATACGTCCATTAATGGTAGAGCAGGAAGACCCAGAACGATCAGGTATGGTAGTGGAAAGCTTTCTGGGTGCATCACTTAGAAACCTTGGTAACATACTAGGTTTTACTGGCGTGGTAGCTGCTGGAATGGAAGAGGTCATGCCTGGTACAAAGGAGAGTGACCATTACAAGATGGCTGATAGCCAAGATCTGACCGACCAGATTATTGTAAACCTTGCAAAAGGACAAGGAATTGCTAGTCTTATTCCTGCAAATAAGCCGATAGTTGACCTTATAGGTGAGGATGCTGCTACTGCTGCGGGTGTTTTAATAGATATGGGGTTGCCTCTTAATCCTTTCTCGATGCTTAGTGTACCTGCAAAGACCGTTGCAAAGGCTGCGGGGTCTGCGCCAAAGGTAGTGAAAGCACCATTGCTTGCTGCAGCTAACCCTATGGAGTACATGAAGCTAAGGGCTGCAATGAACATGGCCGATGATGTCCTTGAGAAGGTAAACGCTGGTAAGAGTTCCAAGGATATAATGAAGGATATATATTCTAATCCTGCCACCACCGACAATATGATAGCTCGTTCACAGCTAAACACAAAGGCTGCAAACATTGTTGGTGATCAGATAGGAACAGTCACAGCACTACAGGCTAGGTTGAATTCAGGAAAAAGCATTCCTATAGAAGAGCTAGGATACCTGAGAGCAAAACCTTCAGTCAGGGCAATCATAGCCGAAATACAAGCAAAGACAGGACAGCCAGTTAAAGAGCTGACAATGGAGAATGCAGGAAGCATTCTAGCGCGTGAGGTTGAAAAGTACAAGGCAGCAGCAAAAGCAGATGAAGCCTTTGCAAGAATATATAACGAGGCTGCTGGGTCTGCACGGCAGATACAGGAAGCATCAATGGCTTCAAAGCAACCCAATGCCATAAGAACAGATGCTCTGACTACAGATACACAGAGCAGGTTAGCTAAGGTTGTATTTGGTAGAAAGATAGCTGAAAAAGGAATGTCTAAGAAAGACATTGGAAGACTTATTGTTCAGGCAAAGAAGCGTAGACATTTAACTGAAGCAAACCTTGCAAAATTTATCCTAGGAAAAGAAGGCATAGATTTCACAACAGCATCACTTGATGACATAGTAGAAGCAGTATCTAGGAATACTTCAGACAACCTACGACAACTGTTTCAGAATGTATTGCCAGAAGGTGACCTTGTAGAGGTTGTAGGTGGTGGTATTGTAGCTAGGGCTGGAGTTTTGAAAAGCAGGTCTGCAATGAAGTCATACTTCAAAGGAATGGCAGAGCGTAATAAAGGAATAGGTTCGCTTACATCAGACTACAAGTACCCAGTAAAGAAAGCAGCAAGAGAAGAACTGATAGCAGACATAATAGACTTGAAAGGAATAGACAATGTAAGACGGTCAGAAGGGCTGAGAGAGTTGATTGATCAGATTAACAATGGTCTATATGATGCTCAGTATGATGTAATAGTTCGGCAAGCTATGAACGCCAGTGTTGCAGAAGAAACGCTAGGTGCATTTAAGCTAAGGGATGCAGGCAGACAATACGAAAGAGCGAGGGTTCCAGAAGAACTACGTGGTGATGTCTTTGCATTAAGTGAAAAGCCAGAAGATATATTCAGCAGAAGTGCTGTAGTTGAAATTGTTAGGGATGCTACCGTTGCGTTAAAAGCAATAGTAAAGACAGGAAACAAAAGCAAGACCTTCTCTGCTATGGAGAAAGTAAATGTTCCAATCGAGTTCCAGCAGTTTGTAAGAAACATAAACAGAGAAGTACAGAACTTGTTTCCAGCTCTAGATAGAGAAATTAAAGAAGCATATAAGACAACCAAAGATAGGTTGCTTGCAATGGATAGTCCAGGGCTAAAAGTTGAAGAAGAAATGCTGGCTCAAGCTGCAGTTAACATAGACAGGACAGTGGCTAAGGCATTTGGCGGTTCGTATACAGAATACCTTGAACAATTTATGCAGCCTAGGTTTCGTGAGCAGATAAAAGTAAAGATGGCACAGGCTGATATAAAAAAAGTACAGGCTGTTTTGAAAATTGGTGATGAAGCTCTTGCTAGAAATCTTGTGCTTGACTATCAATTGTTTTTCAACAAGACAGACAGATGGAAGGACATGCTTATTTCGTACTACGGAACTAGCTTTGTAGATACAATAAATATATTTGACTATATAAAGAACTATCCAACAGCCATGACTACAGTTTCAAATGTTAGGGACTTGACGCTAACAAACTGGATGAAAATAATAGAAGACATTGATGCAAAGTTTCCAGGCAGAAGAGTGCTATCAACAATACCTTTTATTCGACCAATAAAAGGAGCGAAGCCTGCCAAGACCGTCCCATATTTTGAATACATACTTGGAACAAGAAAAGGATTACTCGTAAGTAAGAGACAGGCTGAAATGGTTCAGTCTAATCCATCATTCACAGTAGAATACTATCCTACATTCTATTCAGCAGATATGCAGATAAACCTAAGCCCTCTACAAGCTAAGTACAAAAATATGTTTGGGAAAGTATTAAGCAGTTTGGAAGAAGCAGGAGTACCATTCAACGCTAGAGCAATAATAATAGACGAACTAGCAGAAACCTTTGCAGAAAGACATCTATCTCTAGTAAGAAAGGTTTCTGGAAAGACTACAGAGAGTTTGGTAAAGATACTTGATTCAGCAATAATGGGACAGAACAATCTATCACCAGACCTTACAAGTTTCAAAGGTAGAATAGCAGAAGTGCTTGCACCAGAGCTTAGTTTGATGAGCAACATGACAAAAAATGCTGTCAACAAATTGTTTAAAGGAACAATAGATACAGAGGAGTTGGCTACTCAGGTAAACAAGGTAATAGATGACGAGGTATATACTATATTCTTTGGTGGTGGTAAGGACTTAGGCAAATACTATGCTGACCCAACACTGAGTGTAATGGAAGACACTAGCAGTCACATCAAATCATTCTACTTAAAGAACGGGGTTGCTGTAGATGCTGATGTAGCTGTTGCACTAACATCAAACCGCCCTGTATTGAAGCAGGTACGCAATAGTGATTTTAGAATGGCATATGGTGCGCATATGGAAGAGGTGTTCAAGTCTATTGATGACATGGCTAAGGCAAAGAACCTAAAGTCTACAATGTCAGCTCTGCGTACAGCTAGTGAAAGCGATTATAAATGGTTACTAAGCTATGTAATTAACGCATTAAGCTTTTCAAAGCGGGTAATGACTAATGGTATGCTGTATATGCGACCAAGGTTTGCAGGTAACAATGCCCTGACCATGCCATTTATCAGTGCCATGACAGTAGGTTTGCCTAGGACAATCAAGGCATTGTCTCCAGCTAGATGGGGCCAGGCTAGAATGTGGGCGCAATCTGTGATGAAAACTCCAGACAATGTGGTTGTGTTTACGTCAAAGGGTGGGAGAAAGTACACTGCTGGAGAACTGAGGATGCTGGAGAACAAGACAAACATAGGCTTGACCCGTTCAAGAATGGAGTTCTATGAGTCACAGGCAACCGAGCTGGTAACAGGTGTACAGATGGACTTGGCTGGTGCTTCACAAAATAAGATACCTAGCTGGTGGTTGGCAAATGTAAGCCCTGGCCAAAGGAACATGCTAGCAAGAATGAATGACCAGGCAGACCTTGTATACAGGAGAGCACTTTGGTATTCAGCATTAGCAGATGACATTCCAATCGACCAAGCAACAGACATGGCTAAGAGATCGCTGCTGGACTATGGCAACATGTCCGACGGAGAAAGAGACTGGGCGAACAGGATTACTTTGTTCTGGTCTTTCTTCAGGAACATCAGTATGGAAAGCATGAACAATCTTGCAAAAGCTATTACCAATGAGAACCATGCTTTGGCTTTGAAGTTAATAACTGTGCAAAGAAGACAGCAAGAAAAGCAAGGTACATGGTTGTATGCAAATGACAGACAGAAGGCTAGGCTTTTCAGTTGGTACAAAGGCGTTCTGGACAATGAACCATCCTATACGTTTGGCCCGATCAATCCCCAGGTGGAGTCGTTTGAGTCAATGCTTGGTGTGTTTGCTGCTGGTGCATCCCTGTGGACAGGAGAAAAGAAGATAGGTGATGTTGTGTCACAGATATTTACTGAATCCAGGATGATACCTTTTCTTGATATAATAGCTACTATGATTTCTGATAAGTATGGTAGAAATGTACCAGACCAGTATGTTTATTTAGCTGAAACGCTAGGTGTATGGGATGACTTCAGGAAAGTGTTTGGCGTGACGGTTAAGGACTACACAAAAATACAGAGTCCAGTCTATGGTAGCCAAGAAGTCCAGTATCAATTCAACGAACAAGGTAAAAAATCCTTTGCACTATTTAATTATGTGATGCTAAAGATGGGAATTGATGGAGTTTTACGCGATTATACACGAACAATAATGGCAACTGGAGTAACCCCTAGTGAAATGGATATGCAAAAATTTGCAAATGAAAATCCTTTCCTGTATGGTGTGGGTATCACCACACCAGAAACAATAGGACACCCTATTGAAACGGCACTGAGAGCAAGAAAGAACTTGGAAAACGAATCACAAAAAGTTATTAACCAAGCAAGGAAAGACCAAGCAATCAAAAATCAATAAACCCAACTTAGTAGGAGAAAGAAATGGGAACGAGAACTAACAGCTACATACACAACGTATATGATGACACAGCACTGACAAGCGTGGGAACAAGCTACGCTACAGGGAAAAGACACACCCTTACACTGGGAAGTTACCCTGCTGGAAGCCCGTTCAGGGGAAGGCTGGGCAGCATTACGATACAGGTGAGCAGCATTGCATCCAGTGCGGCGCAGGTATCATTTCTAATGACAACTGATGCTGGTGGGGATGAATACTTTGTAAGTGGAGAACTGGGGGCACTGACAACGGGTGTTACTACGGCGACGGACGGTGGAGTGGCGTATAACCTTGACTTCGTTGCAACTACACAGGTAAACGACACCGTGTATGTTTTCTACAAGACCAACACTGGAACAGTGACGGTTGATAAAGTAACACTAACCTGGCAAGAGTAGGAGATACCATGTCTATTGTAAAACCATACGAACTAAGTGGAAATATTACCTTAACAGAACTGACAGTACGATCAGGAGCTGACATTGATAATGAAACACTTGTTGTCAATGACAGTACGGACAGAGTAGGTGTAGGACTAGCCGACCCGAAGACAAAGCTAACGGTCGAAGGTTCGTTGACAATGAAAGAACAGGCTAATGCAGATGCAGATACTGCAGCCTATGGACAGATATGGGTGAAGACAGCAACACCTAATCAACTGTGGTTTACCAACGATGCTGGAACTGATGTGCAACTTGGCACAGGTGGTGGTGGTAGTGGTGACATAACAGGTGTTACAGCAGGTGATGGCCTGTCTGGTGGTGGTGACACTGGTGATGTTACACTCTCTGTAGATACATCAGTTACTGCTACATTGGGTGATACTCAAACATTTACTGGAACAAAAACCTTTCCTGATACAGTTAATGTTGGTAAGTTTATCCAGCATACTGGAGACACTGACACTCGAATAGCATTCTTTAATGCTGGTGACATCATAGCTTTGGAAGCAGGTGGTGTTGAAATGGCTAGGTGTAGTGAAGGTACACAGGATGAGTTTATTATCAATGACCTTTCAGGGGATGTAGACTTTAGAGTTGAGTCTGATGATGAAACACACATGCTCTTTGTTGATAGTGCAAACAATAGAGTATCAATTGGTGATAGTGTAGACGATCCAGCAGCAACACTAGAAGTAACTAATCATGCTTCTGCTGGTGCAACTGGAGTACCACTTGTTCAATTGAATAACAACGATGTAGACAAGAAGGCACTGGAAATTAATGCTGCCAACACAGGCTCGATTATAGCCAGTGTTAGAAACACTGCAGCAAACAACAGTTCATTGGTTGTCATTGAAACTTCTGCTGCTGAAACTAATCCCTTTGTAGAACTGGTTACAGATAATGCTGCTACCGACAAGCCAGCTATTATGCGCTTTAATCGTGTTCATAGCACTGTAGCAGATGATATGCAGATAGGTCAGCTTGACTTCTGGGGAGCTGATAGTGGTGATAACCCAACACAGTATGTCAAGATGGTTGCTTCTGCTTCAGACATTACGTCAGCAAAAGAAGCAGGACAGTTTAGTTTGTTTGTTCATGCCAAGGCTGGTGATGGTTCCTCTACACTGAAGGAAGCATTGCGAGTAGGACAGGAGACAAGTGATGTTGACCCTAACGATCATGCACAGTGCCTGTTCCTAAATCCTGAGTCAAAGGACTTCGATGTTGTCATGCACAGTGACAATGTAACAAACCTTTTCCGAATGGATTCAGCCAATGACCGAATAGGTATCGGAGCAGTGCCGAATGTAGCGTCTGCTGTGCTTGAGATTGAAAGCACTACCAAGGGCTTCCTTCCACCACGGATGACTACTACACAGCAAAATGCCATATCAGGGCCGGCTGCTGGACTGATGCTATACAACACTACGACAAACAAACTAATGGTTTACAATGGTTCAGCATGGACGGCTCTGCACTAATGGATACATCCTTCATTGATTTGGTTCTCAATGGAGGGCCACTGGGTCTGTTCGCTGGCTATCTGATCTATCAGACTAAGTCAATGCAAAGCAGGTTCGATAAGATGTCCGAGAAGTCAGAGTCAAGAGAGGATGACTTGAGGGCTAGGTACGACAAGGTCATAACAGACCTGCAGTCAGAGAAGGTAACGATACAGACTGAGAACCAACAGTCTGTTGTTACACTGTCTAGCAAACTGGACATGGTTGAACGCAACCTTGGGGAGCTGGAGAAGAAACTAGACAGGGTTATATTAAACCTTGACAACATCAGTCAGATTGTGCAAGAATTGCGTATGAAGGACATAGCCAGGGATACGAGGGAATGAAGCCAAGAAAAGGAAAAGCTAAAGCCATACGTACACCGTCAGGAAAGAAGGTGTCATTCGGTCAGGCTGGCAAGACAAAGAAAGGTAAGAGAAGAGTTAAACCAGGCACAAAGAAGGGTGATGCTTATTGTGCTAGATCAGCAGCACAGAAGAAGAAACATCCTAAGGCTGCCAAAGATCCTTATAGCCCACTAAATCTCTCGCGTAAGCGGTGGAAGTGTAGTGGCAAGAAGTCGAGGAAGTAATGCCAAAGAAGAAGAAAGGACTATATGCAAACATCCACGCCAAGCGCAAACGTATTGCTGGTGGTTCTGGAGAGAAGATGAGAAAGCCAGGTACTAAGGGTGCGCCTAAAGCATCTAGCTTTCGTAAGGCTAAGAAGACAGCAAAGAAGAGAAGATGATGCCTATAAAGAAAGTAAAGGGTGGGTACAAGGTCAAGAACACCAAGACAAAGAAACCAATGACCAAGAAGAAAGCAAAGAAGCAGTTAGCTGCAATAAAAATAACACAAAAGAAGCGGGTGAAGCGTGGGAAAAGTAAGTATTGATAGAGAGACTTTAGTACAAACAATAAGACTGGCAGGAAAGATTATGCGATATGCAAGGGGTGGGTTCTCGGATGATGAGAAGCAAGACCTAGTCAGTGATCTGCTTGAACTTGCTGCCTTGCTGGCAACAGATATAGGGAGTGACCTTGCGAAGGATTAAGAAGATATTTGTACACCACAGTGCTTCTCCTGCCAAGACCACCACCACCGAAAGGATAGACAAGTGGCACAAAGAGCGTGGATGGAATGGTATAGGCTACCACTTTGTCATACACCACGATGGCTCGATGCACTTAGGCAGACCGTTGCACAAGACGGGCGCTCACTGCAAGGGACACAATACTGGAAGCATAGGTATATGTGTAGTAGGTAATTTCATGGAAGAGGACATGTCCGATAACCAGCTCCTTAGCCTAGACCTATTGCTTCGTGGTCTGCTGAAAAGGTTTCAGCTACGATCAAACAAACTACATGCCCATAGAGAATTCGGCGAGACACTGTGTCCTGGTGACAAGCTATTTGACTGGGTAGATAACTGGAGGAACAGCTATGTCTAATGACACACCTAGAGATTTTCAGACAGGTCTAACACAGCAGCAGCTACAGGCTGCAAAGCTATTGGCAGACGGATGGAGCATCCCTAAGACAGCAGAGACTGTAGGCTGTCACTACAATACGATACGCAACTGGAAGAAGAATGTACCAGCATTCAACCGAGTAGTGGAGAACTATAAGCCAATAACCCGCAGACCTTTAGCTGTTACAGCAGTGCAGGAAATGACACCAGAAGCACTGGATAGCAGGATGATAATGCTGGTTGCTCCAGCTGTCGAGGCTATGGCGTATATCCTAGGTTCTGCAGACAGTAATGACATGGCCAAGGTTAGCGTCAGTAAGTTTGTGATGAGCACAATGTACCAGCGTATGGTGTCGGAAGCAGACGTAGCACCACAAGCCATGAAAGAACTGCGTGATGCTCTAAGGGTGATAAAATGATTACAACACACAAGCTATTTCTGCAAACTCCAAAGGGAGAAGTCACTATCATTGTTGACAGTAAGCAGATAAAGATAGGCAATGCTCACAGTCATGTATGGCTAACAGAGTCACAGTCAAAGAAGTTGAAGAAGCACTATCCTAAAGACTATCCATCACCACACAAACTAAGAACAATAGATAAGAAGTACACGTTGTTCACAAAATAAAACCCCGCTCACTAGATGAGCGGGGTTACTGTGAGGAACAGTAGGTAGGTTAGAATGGAGCTGCAGGAAACTCATGCTCTGCCTTTGAGAGTAGAGCAACCTGCTTATCCGACCATCTAACATTATCCCATTGCTGGTGCTTTGCAAGACGGTCGATCAGAAAGCCTTCGTAGAAATGACCTTTAGGTACTCGCTGCAGTAGTGCCTCCATCCTTGATACATAGTCACCACCATCACCACTATTGTTGGTGGTAGGTTGAGGTTCTGGTCTGCTTCGCTGCTGGTTACTTTGTCTCGGTGTATCATCACCTTCTGGCAGGTCTTCCCCAGCATAGATATACAGACCAAGACCGTGCAACCCTATCGCCTTAACCGTAGCTCTTTGTATGGCTGTGTTGACATCCATCAGGTTACACTGGTCTGCTGGGATAGCCTTGTTCCTACTGTCAAATACAGGATGGTGCTGTATATGTTCTATGCCATTGATGGTCACACCAACTTTGACTATCACACTTCCAAGACCAATGAAGCAGGGTAGCCCATCTTGGTTTTCGTATACCGTTCTGGTAGCAGTAGGGTAGGCTTTCATCAGTTCAGCCCATGCCCATGCCCAGCTAAGGTACGTGAACCTTCCTTTCTTCTCGGTGTTATTGTTTACATTTATTGCGTTCAGTGTCTTAAATATATCAGACATTGTATCTCTCCTTGAGTTTGTTGTTGAGTATTGTGTGGGCTATCCTTACTAGCCCCGTCCTATCCAGCAGGGCGTACTTCCCTGACCTGGTGTATCTTATTATCTTATATCGTCCTGCTATTATCCTGTCGGACACCAGCTCTGTTCCTTCTGGTAGTGGGTAGTCAGTCATTGTACGGATCCTCCCTCTTACCTGTCAGGTGCTCACCCATTGCAGCACCACCATCCACCATAAGCCTGACTGACTTGTGGAAGCCACGGTCTGCAGCGATACCTGCCTGTACCTTCTCCCTTAGTTCGTCATAGTCCCAGGGAAGCATTGTCTCCTCGTGAGTTAGCTCAGGTAGGTCAGTGCAGGTGTAGTGAAACTCGTGCAGGTCAAGGCGTGGGTCTTCGTGCAGTTTGGTTCTACGCTCAAGCCATGACCTAGTCCTTGTGCCTAGGTTGTTCTGGCTACCCTTGCACCCGCATATGTTCTTCTTGACCGATACATATGACTGTCCTTTGTTACGCGGTGGCTCGGAGCCAATAGCTCTCCCACCCTGCTGTGATGGTGCTATCCAGGTATACATGGCTGACGTAGTCACCCACCCACCTGTGGTCTTGCAGTATTCAGAGCAGAAAGGATGGTCATATACCTGGTGCGTGTTGGAGTATCCTAAGTCCACCGCTTTCTTGCGTACCATGGATACAACGTCAGCAAGTTTGGGAGGATACTGTCCTTGCCATTCTAGGCAGATACTGGACACGCCTTCGGTCAGTGCCTGGTCAGGAGTATTCTCAAAGGCAGACTTCCACACAGGGAATGCACCCTGTGAGAAGGCTTGAGCCTTGTTGAATGATACAGCAAAACTGTTAACAGCATTCTGTATAGTTGAGTCATAAGCCATCACTCACCTCCTTAGAATGGTACTTCTTCTGTAGGTTTCATTTCGAATCCGCATGTTTCATATGCAAACTCTAGTGTTACTGGCGCATCGTGCAGTATGATGTCTACCGCCATGTCTATACACAGGTCCTGGAACCGATAGGCAGGTGTGCCGATATAGCCCTGCTCTTGTAGCACTCTCCATATTAGCTGCATACACTTGCCTAGTGTTTCGTCCCATCCTTGTACGCCTTCGGCTACATCCTTTGGTGTACCGAGATCACGCGGATCTCCATCGTGTGAATTATATCTAGCCATTTTAGACTCCCTTGTCTTGTATCAGAAACCCACGGCTATCGTAGCGGGGCTCAGGCTGTGTTGTTGTTGTTGTTGGTGTGGATTTCTCCACTGTTTTATTACTATCAGATTTCCAGGCAGAAGCCAAGGAATAATTTTCTGCATAGACTTTTTTGTGGCACACATTCCAGATATGTAGCATACCATTCTCTCTGAGATACTTAGGTCGGCTTCGGTGACAATTGAATAGCCAGTCAAGGATGAGCAGAGCGCCCTCTAGATTTCCCTGTCTAGTCACGCTGCTACACACACCCATATCTTTTGCTAGGATGCACTCAACAGTATGTCCTGCTCCTTTGTAGTGATTAATCCAGGCCTCAAGCAGCGCTCTACAATGAGCGGATGCATTGATGTATCTGTATAGGTTTCTATCAACTTCCTCGCATGCGTATTTAATACCATCTCCACCAATAATTATATATTGGTTAAGGGGCACCGATACGTCCGTACTATCCGACGGTGTAGAAGGGGAGTGATTGACAAGTGATTGAGAAGTGATTGAAACGTCCTCTACATTGCCCGTGTACCCGGTTCGACCTGATTGAAAAGTGATTGACGACTGATTGAAATTGTTCATGTACTCGATGAACTGGCGCGTCTTGTGTAGTGTCCACCCCCACCTTCGTGATAGTTTTCTCTGACTGGGTAGCTGACCTATACCAGATAGATACATCCAGTCATACGCTGCCTCTGCCTTGCTGTTCTGCCCCTGCGATATGGGCAGACCTTGTGGTACTTTAATGTATCCCTTGCGCTTGTTTCCTTTTTGTGCTATCTTCTTCATTGATAGGCCTCCTCTCTTGTGGTCTGTTGTTGTTGTGACGGGTGGGTATTGTTCCCCACCCGTCTTTCTTTTAGTGCTTGTCTAGGATAAAGCTATATCCGCTATCCCATATAGTCATGAGTACAGCCTGAATATGTTTGCAGGTTTGTGCATGTTCCTTAGAATATACATAAGCCTTGCAGCTACAGGTCGCGCCTCGTGGCGTTATCATTACGTCGTAGTCACCGCATGCAGTGATACATCTAGGTGATGCTGACTTGTCCCAATGGTCAAGACCACCACCATAAAGATCCCACACTGGCCCAGCCTTTCCACCCTGTAGCCTTGCCATGAAATAGCTACAATGCTCATTCATTACGTTAAGCATGTCCGTGCTCAGTACAGCCTTAGTCTTCTTGTTCATTGTCGTTATCCTCTACTCTGCTTATTGTCATGTCCGTGCTGCTGTCGTTGTCTACTACATCTGAGCAGTCACCTGACTCAGGTATCCCATACTGCTCCTCCAGTCTAGTCACCCCTATCAGTGTAGCCTCGGCTACGAGCTGAGACATAGTCACCCCTAGCATGTCCGATAGCTCACCTATCCTACTGTCAAGCTGGATAGAAATTCTTGCGCCACGGGTGACGGTTGAACCACTGCTTCCCAGTCCTCTCTTACGTCTTATCATTGCCAGCTCCTAAAGTGCCTATCAGGTCAATCATTTCTTTCTGTAACCATAGAGATATATACTCCTCACCTAGTCCGAAGCCTTCGGTATCCCTGGCAAGTATCCGTAACTCTTCAACGGTCGACGCAGTAGTGATAGTGTAGTCGTCGGGATGAATACCCCAGTCGTTAGGGTCTAGCCCACACTCATCATCAAAACTCCGCAGTGCTTCGTAATTACTGGAGGCTATGCAAAAGTATTTTAATAGTAGTGAGTCAGTTATTATGTATAGTTTCTTTGGGTGTTGCTTTGTCATGTCATTCTCCTTGAATGTTGTTGTTAGATTATATGGGCAGCGAAGACTATCCCCACCACCATCAACAGGACAGATGTCCAATCCTCTAGCTCTGTCCTAGTCATGGTCTACCCCCTTAAGAAGGTCTGCAAGCCTGACATTGAGGGCCTCAGCTATGTCCAATAGCCTTGACACGCTAGGTTCTCGGTTGCCTTGGAAGTAGTGGACAATAGTGGCTTTCGATACCCCTATCTGTTCGGCTACCCACTCCTGGGTGTAGGGGTTAGGGTGCGCTCTTTTGCAGCATGGGCATTCAGTCACGCCCTGCTCTGCTTTGTATGCAGCAAGTGCAGCACGTATGTTCTCAGCTATAATGTTCCGAGTATCCATATCTCGAAAGACTTTCTTTGTACTAGTCATGGCTACACCTGCGCAGGCTTGACGGGTCTGTTCTTGACGGGGACTAGGCTGAGCCAACCCCAGGTCAAGGCCTTGATGTAATCATCACAATCCGGTGCATTGAACGCTATGTCAAGGCGATAGTTCCCACCCTTGGTGGCCAGTGCCCGCGCATCAGCTACGAAGTGATGGCATGGGGTAGTGCTCTTTCCATAGCGCACAACTAGGGCGGTTCCTAACAAGTCATGAAGGCGTGGAATGAGTTCCTTCTGTGCTTTCCTGTGGTCTGGGTTCCTCTTTGTCCCGTCGGGGCTAGTACCCTGTGACAGGAAGGAAAACCAGAGCATGCCCAGGTGTTCGTATACTGCTATCCTTGCGTCAAGGTCTGGTAGTTTGTAGAATGTTCTTATCTTTGTTGATGGGTTGGTATTGTCGTTGGGCATGATGCCCTCCATTGTTGATGGTTGTTGTTGTTAAGGTAGGCATATTGTGACGGTCGGGGCGGTTACGTGGACCTGCCCAGGGAAAAGGCTGTCGATGTCCCATACTTCAACCGTTACTGCAGGGTGTCCGCATGTCCCAGGTAGGGACTCATATGAGTACCCCATCCACTTCCCAGGGAATTCATGATAGCTGGTGTAGAGCGGTTCAAAGGTGTAGCCGGCCCCCTCCACTTTCATTTTGATTATTCTATGTGCTTCTTCTTTTGTGGTTGCGATGGGTGATTTTATTTTGTCGTTAGGCATGATTGCCTCCTTTGTTGTTGTTGTTGCTGATTAAAATCGTAGTCGCTTTACTGTGTACCGAGTGAAAGCGTAGCCGTCGAAGTATTCAGGCGTCGAGGTTGACGGGTCTTTACAATGACTTCTTGCCTGCGAGATATTAAGGTTGCGGTGGGCGCGACCTGGTAGTCTGAAACCCTCGTCATCGCCCCGCATGTGTCGAACTATACTATACTTCGGCTCAAACTCCAGTATAATAGAAGCCATGAAGCGAAAGTAATTATCGCATATCCTTTCCCGTTGACGGTCGGACATGTCTTCGCTTGCGCTTCCCATGGTGATAGCTAACTCTACAATCTCGTCATTGTAGAAGGGGATAGGGATAGCTAGACCCTGCAGCCAATCAACCATGGCTTCATGCATGTCTACTTGGACTATTCTATAGCTGAACTCACTGTAAAAGCGTTCAAAGATGCGCTCCAAAGCCACCTCTACGGGATAGCTTAGATGTGAAGTCTCCATGACCTCGGCTAGATAGTTAAGATAGTTTCGCTTGTATTTTGTATGATGGATAGTCATAACTTACTCCTTAGTTGTTGTTGTTGTTGATAAAAATAAGTTCGTGCCTGTCGCCTGCTAGGCTAGAACCACAGCACCGACATGAAGAGTTAGAGAAGCCGAGGCTATCACCCTGTGTCATGTATCCGTGCTCTTCGCATAGCTCAGTGGTACGCTCTTCTATGTGCGCTATTGTCTTCTCTGCTTCTTCTTCACTGTAGTAGTAATCGAAGGATGATAGGTCACCGCTCGCATAGGTGAAGCAATCGCCGCAGGCTTTGATGGTTGTAATAGTCATGTTGTTCTCTCTGTTAGTTGTTGTTGTTGTCTGCTACAAGTTTATTGTATCGTAGGATGTACTCGGCTATTACTGTCCAATGGATGCATGAGTCAATATGGCCATCTTGCCAATATATAATTTCCGTCGTTGGGTCTAGTAATCCAAGGGTTCCATCATAGTGTAATACAGGTACTTTCGTGTGTATTCTGTTAGTCATGTTCTTCTCTCTGTTAGTTGTTGCTGTTGTTACTCTATTATTATAGTCTATTTGTTTACGAATATATATATAGAGAAACCACCATCACCAATACATCTATCCATAATGCCCACCACAACGAACTAATCTCAATTGTCAAGGAAATGTAAAACATTATTAATTATCCATATCGTTAACAAATGAGGCGCAACTACATAAACCAAAATAACAGAACCAATAGTTATGAGTACGTGGTTGAATAGTGGTGTGAGTGTGATGTAGTTGAGAGTATGGGAGTTATAGGGAATATGGGATAAGCGCGTTAGCGCATATGAGATTAAGTGAAATAACTTTCGTTATGTTTAACCAACTTGACATATCACATTATCTCATATCATTTATTTTTATATAATATGCTGCACTGCAGTATAATGTAGCTGTGCTGCACTGCAGCATTATGTTGCGATGCAGCATATTACTTACCCATACTTACCTGGCTAGTACCCCACCCCCCCCCCAGGGGCGGGATACACCCTACTCAATAGTACCCCTCAGAAATTCGCGACAAATTTTTTGGGCTTCATACATTGCGTTTCATATGTTGTTGTGGTATTGTTATAATTAACAACAATGATACAGGGAGAATGGGACGGTGGAAGAAGCCAGAGCCTAGGTATGGAGCAGAGTTACCTAGTTGGAAGGGTGGTAGTATAGTTATGGCTATATTGTACCGTGATGGGGTAGAGGTAGCTAAGGCACACGTAGGTAGAGGTAACCGAGGTGGTGTGTGGGTTGGTGAGAGTTTTATGAAGTTTCGTAATCCATCTAAGGATCATAGTGGTAGAGATAGGATGGAGTTACGGTATCTTGGTACTTGTGCTAACGAGGATTATGGTTCTGGTAGTACGTATGATTGTGGACAGAGAGGTCTTCATATTAACTACAAGGAGGATAGGAAGCGTTATCCTTTGAAGGTGTTTGTTCCCTACGACCAAGATCAATTTTTAGGTAATGGTGGTGGTTTTTCTGATGATGATACTGAGGATTTAGAATGACTACGATAGGTTCGTTGTTTAGTGGCATTGGTGGCTTCGAGCTAGGTCTTGAAAGGGCTATACCTGGCAGTAAAACCGTGTGGCAGGTTGAGCAGGATACCTTTTGCCAGAAGGTGCTACAGCGTCACTGGCCGTCAGCTGAGTTGTTTGATGATGTAAAGGATGTTGGTAGTCACAACCTTACTGCAGTTGATTTGATATGCGGAGGTTTTCCGTGTCAGGATATTAGTGTTGCTGGTGATGGTGGAGGATTGAATGGGAAAAGGTCTGGTCTTTGGTGGGAAATGCACAGAGTTATTAGCGAGATACGACCGCAAGTCATCGTCCTGGAGAACGTGGCAGCTCTCGTTGTTCGAGGGTTACGAGAGGTACTTGGGGGGCTTGCCGAGATCGGGTATGATGCGGAATGGGCAACTCTATCCGCTGCTCAATTTGGAGCACCCCATCTTAGGAACAGGATGTTCATTGTTGCCTACCCCCTGCGTTTCGGGGCACTACAGCAACAAGAGTCAGAGCGACGGTGCTACTCTGCGGCTAAGCCTGCACGGGCTTGCCAGGGAAAAGAAGTCACATACTGGGAAGCTAATGAGGCTCCGTCCTTCGTATGTGGAGTGGATGATGGGATTTCCAAGTGGATGGATAGGCACAGAGCACTCGGAAATGCAATCGTCCCACAGTGTGCAGAGTACGTCGGAAGACGGATAGTGGAGGCTGGGCTATGCTCTTGATTAGCGGTGACAGGAAAATCCTGATGAAGAAGAACAGGATGAAGGTGACAAGGAATGGTAGGGTGTACAAGTCTACCGAGACTAAGCACTTTGAAGCCTATATGCGCGACCTTGCTGCTGTTGCCTGTGCTGAACAGAACTGGGAATGCACGGACATGGATGTCAACTTTAGTGTCTTTGTATGCTTCGGTGACAAGAGAAGACGTGACCTACAAAATTGCTTTGCCTCTGTGTGCGATGCGCTCGAAGGTATAGTGTACAACAATGATAGCCAGATCAAACATATCTCTGGAAGCAAGATGTATATGAAGGGTGTCTGGGGCTTTAGGATACATGTGGACATATGCTAGATAAACTACCGAAGAAGATGAGGATAGAACTGGAACCGATTATGCGTGACCCAGTAAAGTTCATACAGCTCCTGAGAATACAGGACAAGTATTCTGGGAAACTGGTGCAGTTCATTCCCAATGACGAACAGATACAACTGCTTAAAAAACTGAAGAAGCACAAGAAGGTGATTATCCTCAAGCCAAGGCAGATTGGTATAAGCACCGTGCTACGGGCGTATGCGCTGTGGCGTACTTACCAGACACCTGACCCGCTGAAGTTCGGTGTCATTTCGTTTCACGAGCGTTCTGCAAAACATCTGAGGAAGATGGATTCAAGAATGCACAACTCGCTGCCAAACATTCTGAGGAAGAATGTGTCGATAGACAACGCCACCACCATGGAGTTTGCTGACACTGGAGCACAGCTAAGTTCATTTACCGCTGGGTCTAAGGGTGGAACAAGATCGTTTACCCTGTCCAGCGTTCACCTATCGGAGTTTGCATTCTATGACGACGCGAACGAAATGCTGGCACAGGTTGTCGCGACAATCGGAGAAGGTCAGATACTTATTGAAAGCACTCCCAATAAGCCTGGGGATGTCTTCCACCGTCTTATTATGGGTGCTCCTGAGAACGGCTGGCACTGCATATCGTACTGGTGGCACGACCACGAAAAGTACAGGACAGCAGCACCAGAAGACTTCGAACCGACAGAAGATGAGAAGCATCTTATCAAGATGTACGGGTGCGACTATGACCAACTTAACTGGAGAAGGACGCAGATTGCAACAATCGGGCTGGAGAAGTTCAAAAGGGAATATCCAGGATGCCTCGATGATGCCTTTCACTTTGCTGCCTCGACGTACTTCACGCAAGACGAGATAAGAGAGATAGAGGAGATACATTTTGATGGCGATGAAAGACTGTACGAAGAACCAAGGGATGACGATGTTTATGCAATGGGTGTCGATGTTGCTGCTGGTGTTGGTGGTGACTATTCTGCTATATCCATTATTTCTATGGCTACATTTCAGCCTGTCTATCATTATCGTAACAATGCCATAAGTCCCTCCGCCTTTGCCGATGTTGTTCTGAGGATTGCACAGTGGTTCAATGATGCCCGTGTGCTGTGCGAAAGCAATAACCACGGACATGTCGTGCTCTACAGGATGAGACACATGGGCTACAAGAACCTCTGGATGTCCCATGACATGAAAGACTGGACTACCACCACCAAGTCAAAACTAGATGCCTATGAAACACTGCGAGAATATATCAGCCAGGGAATGATAATGAAGATGGATGCACAGGTTCTGTCGGAGCTGAGATCGCTCGTTGTAACTAGGGTAACACCAGAAGCACCGAAAGGGATGAACGATGACCTCGCAATGTCAATGGCTCTGGCTTACCGATGCCTGCGGGATATACCAAGAAGGAAACTAACTTTGGCTAGACGCAACCTGATGGATGTGCTAATATCCGAAAAGAGAGCGACCAGGATTAAAGAACAACCTATTCCATGGAAGAAGACCACATGAAGCCACGTACCGTTCAGGCATACTACTCGCAGCATGAAACCTACTGGGACGAAAAGCGCGTCGAAATGAGACAGCTCCGTTCTGCATACATGACTAGATACTGGGACAAGGAAGCTAATGCTCCGCAGCAGGTAGTCATTGAAACCTCCCGTGGATACGAGTTCATAGAGGGATACATTGCTTCTCTGTTTGCCCGTTCACCTTCCGTTGTTGTGAAAGGGGATGTGAGAGGAAAGGGTGACCCCAAAGTAGTACAGGCTCTGTGCAATAACTTCCTCGATGGTATACGAGCACAGATGGAGGACGCATCAAGACTAGGTCTGATATATCCATGCTCCTTCCTCAAGCTAATACCGAACCGTCACCCAGACCCATTCAAGAGGGTTAGTGTCTGCTCGATTGCACCCTGGGATGTCATTGTCGATACCGACGCAAACTCCTGGAAAGATAGCAAGTACGTAGGACACAGATACTACCTGACCGTTAAAGAAGCCAGGGAAAAGTATGGCGCAAAGAAATATAGCGGGCATCCACTGATCAAATACCTTGACCGTCCTACTGGCGACCAGGGATACAACGACAGGGATGACGAAGACATGTCTCCAGAGTTTCAGTATGTAGAGCTGGTAGAGTTCTATGACCTTATCGAAGATAGAATGTATGTATGGTCACCAGACTTTAGCAATGGAAAAAGATATCTGTATGATGGTGTGGAAATACCAGAAGGCGAAGAAGGAGAGGAAGATGTCAAGTATGACGAAATACCTTTCAAAGATGCTTCTGGAAACCCCGTATCACCGATCATACCACTGTTCTTTTCAAGACAACCTGACCTTCCGATGAGAGGATACTCAGCCCTCCGTAGGGTTTACGATCAGGTGCAGGAGATTAACATCTTGCGTACTTATCAGGCGAGTATGGTACGCAGGGCGGCACGGCAGTGGGTTGTTGAAAGCGGCGTGTTTGATGCCGAAGCCATGTCAAAGTTGTCACAAGGTGTCGATGGCGAGTTTATCGAGGTTGAACTCAGTCAGGGACAACAGTTGGCTGGCTCTATTGTTGCTGTGCCGCATACTCCTGTGCCACCAGAACTTGAAAGGTACGTGCAGCAAGTGCAAGATGATTTCGAGCGTGGATCAGTCCTGGCTCCCTTCACTAGGGGTGAGAGCAGTCGGGCAACCGCAACTGAAATTACAGCACTTGCTGCCTATTCATCCTCGGAGATTGGAAGACTAGCAAGAGAACGCGACGCAGCTATAGAGAACATTGCCGAAGTATTTATCTCTATACTCAAGATATATATGGCTAGCGAAGGCGATGTTATCCTGATGGATGGTGTGCCACAGACCATTAATGAACGCGACCTAAACGGAGACTTTACATTCTATGCAAGCGATACTGGAGCTACACCATTGTCGGAAGCTGTTAAGAAGCAGGAGTTTCTTGCGGTCATGCCAACACTGATTGAAATGGGTGTGCCACAACAAGAAGTGCTTGCACACTTGATCAACATGATGGGACTACCCCAGTCATTCATTACTTCTCTTGAAGGTGCTGTTGCACAAGAACAACCTATGGCAACTACTCAAGCACAACAAGACATTGTACAAAGCCAGGGCATGCAAGGGCAGCCTTCTCCACAAGACATACAACAATTCCTTCCACAGTAGACTATGCCGATATATGACTATTATTGCGAACCTTGTAATCTCAACATACAGATTTTTTGCGAGATTGAAGAAAGACATGACCAGACTTGCGAAAAATGCAAGGATTTTCTTAACCAGATGGTGTCGGTATTTGCTAATACTCCTGCAAGATGGGGTGACTCTCATGGTTATTTTGATCGTGGTCTTGGTTGCTATGTTGCGAACTCGATGGAGCGAGACAAAATAATGAAGGAGAAGAACCTTCGACCAGTTTCGCAGAACGAACTAGATGACCATCAGTCTGCTGTAGATAATGAACATACGCAGCATGAGAAGGAAGTTCAGAAGTTTAGTAGTGTACTGAAGGCAACAGGAGATTTTGCTCAAGCTACTAAGCAGACCTTTCCAGACCATCACCCACTGGCTGACCCCGAACCATTTCCACTTGGGTCAGACCTGGGTACAATAGAAACCAAAACCACCAACAAGGATAATACACCATGAGTATACCAACAGACATACTTGCACAGGCTGAAGAGCTAGGTGCAGAACAGGATATGATGCAAGAACAAGCAATGACGCAAATGGCTCCGCAAGGCAAGTTCTCTATGAGAGCCCTGAACCAGCTAGTGAAGGAACTGAACGTCGTTCTTGAACTGTTCGGTGAAACATACCCTGAGTTTGCAGAAGACATTACAGTCTTTCCAGAAGAGTTCGTAACGGCACTGAGCATGGTTCAGTCTGCTGCAGAAGACTCCGAGGTTGGTCTTGAGCTAGAGTTTGCAGAGATAAAAGATGATCGCGACCTGGCTATCATTGCTGGTAGACTTAGAAAACTTGGTCAAAGCAAAGAGTTCCAGAAGTTCCTTGCTGATAATAGCCTTACACCAGAAGATGAAGTAATGGTGGAGGAGGAGGTTGTCGTTGAAGAGGCTCCTGTTGAAGACATCGAAGCTATGTTTGCAGGGAGAGTATAATGAACGAAGAAACTACAGCGAGCGGTAATGTAGCTGAAGCTGAGAACGCAGCTCCAGAACTAACAGAAGGTATAGCAGCCGATACAGGTGCTCCACCAGTGCTAGACGAGTATCAACAACGTGTCGAGCAATTGCTTGACCACCACGAGAAGAAGCAGGAAAATGATAGAAAGAATAGCGAACTGGCTCAGGAAGAACAAGATAAGCAGTATGAAGCAGCAACCCTTCAGGAAGGAGAAAGTTGGGACAGTGTATACAACTCAGTGCCAGAGAATGTCCAAAGGGCGATGGCATCTTTAAGAGCAGACTACACAAGGAAGACACAGGAACTTGCAAAACAGAGAAGAGGTGTTGAAGACCTACAGGCAAACCTAACTAACAGCGATGCATTCAAAGCACTACAGCAACAAGCTAGTGCTGCCGCTGCTGAAGGGGAAGAGTTTGACCCGTTTGATCCTAAGTCCTTTGAGTCTTATGTAGACAGAATGGTGGCACAAAAGCTACAGTCTGTACTGCAACCAATGTACGAAGAGCAGCAGAAGACCCAGTCAAAGCGTAAAGTTGAAGACTTTATGGATGCTCACCCTGATATAAAAGAGGATGGTCTGCGCCAAGAAGTATATACAACGCTGAAGGAAAATACCGATATGAACCTAGAGCAGGCGTACTGGATTGTCAAGGGCAAAAGGTCACAACAAAGCCAGCAACAAGAGCAGCGTAAAGCTCAGCAAAAGCGGGAGCTATCGAGACAGGCTGCTGACAGAATAGGTAATGGAAGGAAAAGCGGATTGACTGCACCATCGGATGCAGCGCAAATGTCTGCTGCTGACATATACAATTATTTGCTTGCGCAGAAGAAATAAATATAGTATACAGAAAAAGTGCAGGAGGAACCTTAGGGACACGCCAATTGCATCGCCCCGATAACGGATACGCGCCAATAGATAATTAAAATAATAAAAATTTATAGGTGAACACTATGGGTATCCAATATGATATTCTCGCGTCTACGCTACGTATCCTGAGAGATCGAGAAGTAGACAACACCTTCCGCACTATCCCTTTACTGGAAGCAGTTCAGAGAGCTGGAAATGTGGAAATGGTGAATGGTGGTCAGAAAGTAGACCATCCAGTTATTCTTGCTGAACATTCAAACATTACTCAACTTGCTACTGGTTATGAATCAGTGAACCTTGCTGTGAAGGACGCACTCCGAACCGCATCGTTTGACTGGTGTGACTTCGTTGCTCCTGTTGTAATTACTGAAAAGGAACAGCTATCAAACAAAGGCGAACGTGCCATCATCCGCATTGCTGAAGCTAGACTAAAGTCTGTTATGGGAATGCTTAAGCGTGAATGGTGCAAGCAAACTGTTACTGGAAACTCTACACTGCTTAGTGATTTGAATACACTGAACGGTGAAGGTGTTGTTGCTTCTGGTGCTTGGGGTGCTTCTGCTGCTGCAGACGCAAACGGTTTCTTTAACCGTGAGGCTTTCGGTTCGCAGTTGACAAACAGTGTCGGTGGCATTGCAAAGTCTGCATTCACGTCATCCTGGCAAAACCAAGTTGCTGAAGTCAATACAAACTTTGCGACTGGTGGGCTAAAAGCAATGAGCAATCTTATGATCAACACACAGTTGTATGCTCCTGAAGGAGAGGTGGACATTATCCTTGCTTCACCAACTTCCTACGAGTTGTACCGCAATGAGTTGACCGACCAGGAACGCTACACATCTGCTGAACAGACCAAAGACATTGTTGGAAAGCTTATCCTAATGTACAATGGTGCTTCCATGTATATTGATAAAGGGCTAGGATTTACCACGGCTGCTGGTGCAAAGACTGTATCTATGTACTTCCTTAACTCTAAACTTTTCAGTGTATACTTTGATAAGGATGCACACTTTGAAATGAGTGAAATGGAGCGTATCTCTGGATATGCTGCAGCATCTTCTAACATAATGGTACGTACACAGTTGGCTGCAAGCCATCTTGCTGGACAAGGTATCTTACTAAACGGGGAGGCTTAATCATGGCTACTTCAACTTTATTACAATACCTGCAAGGAACTGATGGAAATGGAGATGCCCTAGGCGTAACTCCGTCTAACCGTCGGCAAGTTGAACGCTTTATTGCTTCATCTGCAATTGCTGAAAATGATCTGGTTGCCTTGGATTTTTCCAAGACTGCAGACGGAGACAAGGCTCTGTATATCATTAAGGCTAATGATGCTCTCATTAGTCAAGTTGCAATAGGCTTTGCATTAAATGCTGCTACTGCTGCTGGCGACGAAGTTAATGTCACTATTGCTGGTATACATGAAAATGCAA
>VTLG01012345.1_pt1 | contig 23254 bp, 28 predicted proteins | sample 4694571 | NCBI WGS metagenome assembly VTLG01 (sample SAMN12604809, study PRJNA352737) | marine metagenome | biome: ENVO:00000447; feature: ENVO:00000209|ENVO:00000569|ENVO:01000036; material: ENVO:00002151; isolation source: viral sequences binned using virsorter ...
TGGTTAGAAACTATTAAAGACTCAGATGGAAATCCAGATTATTCTGGTGAGGATTATACTATTGTTGAATGTATGGATGAAGATGTAACTGCAAGACTTGGACAGTTGAGAAATTATGTACATCATTCACCAGAAACAGGAACAGTTTACAACATTAAATGGTCAGACTCTAGGGTTAATGGTTCACATTTTGTAGCAGATGATACGGCTAGAGATAAAAGAATATTAGATAGTGAGTGGGTAAATATAAGAAGACATCGATCCAGACTTCTTGCAGAAACCGATTGGATGACTTGTTCTGATTCTCCTGCAATGTCAGATGCGAATAAAACGTATCGACAGAAACTTAGAGATTTACCAAACGATCAAAAAGATAAAAAAACATTTGCAGACATTACATGGCCTACTAAACCTTAATAATTCGTTTCTCTCTTTCCGTAGATAATAAATATAAATATGAAACCAATGTATAATATTATCAACATTACGGAAAGAACATGGCAGTATCACTCAAGAAAAAAGTTCAAAATTATACGATAGATCAAGGGGCTACCTTTGAAAAAACTATTGGTGCAGAGAATTCATCTTCTTCTGCTGTAACCATTTCCTCTGGTACAGTTGCAGGCGGAATCATCAAGAACTTCGCCTACGCAAATACTCTTCAAACATTTACAACTTCTGTTTCTGGTTCAAATTGTACCTTTTCGTTGACTGCAACTCAGACAGCAGCACTTGCAGAAGGAAAATATTTTTATAGTTTGACTTACACTCAGAGTGGTGGAACAGTTAAAGAAAGACTTGCAGAAGGACTTGTAACAGTTGAACCTTCTGCCGAAATTAACAACGGATAATAAACTATGTCAGCAACACAACCAGCATCAACTACCGAATTAAAAGAATATTGTCTGCGTAAATTGGGAAAACCAGTTATCGATGTAAACATTGCAGATGAACAAATGGATGATTTGATCGATGAATCCATTCATATGTTTCAAGAATATCATTTTGATGGAACAGAAGTTTTTTATGCAAAAGAACAAGTTGCTGCAAGTACTCTTACTTTTGCAAGTGGCGCAACAGGAACTTTTTCCACAGAAGAAACAATTACTGGTGGAACATCAAATGCAACTGCAAAAGTTCACGAAGTAACAAGTTCTACTGTTTTGAAATTTAAAGAACATAAAGATGGAAATGGACTACGAGCTGCAAACACTTCTGCAAATACATTTGTTGCAGGAGAAACAGTAACAGGATCATCTTCTGGTGCAACTGGAACAGTACATGGAACACAAGCAACCGCAGTTGTATTTGGAAATATCGACACAAAAGCAGTAACAGTAGATGATACGATAATAGGAGTGAGAGAAGTACTTCCTATCAAAGCAGAGAAACTTTCTTCAGATGATATGTTTTCTATTGAATACCAATTTAATTTAAATTCATTACCTGGCCTACTTAGGGGATCTGGTGGTCTTTCAAATTATGTATCATCACGACAATACATATCTCTTATGGATGATTTCTTCTCTAAAAGTGATACTAGACAAATTCGTTTCAATAGACTTACTGATAAAGTCTACATAGATATGGATTGGGATGCAAATCTTAAAATTGGAGATTGGATAATTCTTCAATGTTACAAAAAAATTGATGGATCAACTTATTCAGAATTATTTAATGACATCTTTCTTAAAAAATATACAACTGCACTCTTCAAAAAACAATGGGGTGCAAATCTTTTGAAGTATGAAGGAATGCAATTGCCTGGAGGTGCAACTTTAAATGGAAGACAGATATATGATGATGGAAATCAAGAAGTAGAAAAATTAGATGAAGAAATGCAAATGAGATATCAATTGCCTGACAACTTTTATGTAGGATAATAATATGGCAACAAACTCGTACTTTCGTACATTTGATGCAAGAAACGAACAAGAATTATTACACTCACTAACACAAGAATCAATTCAGATATACGGACATGATGTTTCTTATATACCTAGAACTTTAGTAAATACTGATACTGTTCTAGGAGAGGACTCAATCTCAGAATATAAAGATGCGTATTCAGTAGAAATGTATATCAAATCCGTAGACGGATTTGAGGGTGAAGGTGATTTAATTTCAAAGTTTGGTCTGGAAGTTCGTGATCAGATTGTGTTCTCACTGGCACGAAGAGCTTGGGAAGGGCTGGATTTGGGGGTTCGGCCTAAAGAGGGAGATCTAGTTTATTTTCCTCTTACCAGCAAGCTCTTCCAGATCATGTTTGTCGAGCATGAAACACCATTTTATCAGAATGGTGCATTACCTACATTCGATTTAACTTGTGAACTGTTTGTTTACTCTGATGAGAAGATCGATACAGATGTTGATGATATCGATGTAATAGAACAGAAACAATCTTTTGTTCGTACATTTGAATTGTCAAGTGTATCTGGAACATTCTCTGAAGGTGAAACAGTTACAGGAGGAACTTCCGCAATTACTGGTGAAGTTGCAAGATGGGATGCTACTACGAGTTATCTATATCTTATCAATATGACAGGAAGTTTTACACTCAATGAAATACTGACAGGAGCAACAAGTACTGCAACTGGAACATATTCAGTTAAACGAACAACTGATGAAACTTCTGAAACTCTGGCAACCATTGACTCAGGACAATCAGATAATGTCTCAAGTAACAAACAATTTGAGATTGATGCAGATTCAGTCTTTGATTTTACTGAGGGTAATCCATTTGGAGATAACCCATAATGTTTGGAACTTATTTTTATCATCAAACCTCAAGAAAAATGGTGGTTGCATTTGGATCACTATTTAATACAATTGAGGTTAGGAGAACTAATAGTGCAGATTCAGTTATTGAAACACTAAAAGTTCCTCTTGCATACGGGCCAAAAGAAAAGTTTCTTACTCGTATAAGTGCAGATCCTAATTTAAATCCTAATGTTGCACTTACTGTTCCAAGAATGGGTTTTGAGTTGACAGCATTGACTTATGATGGTACAAGAAAACTCAATACTATGGGAAGAAATGTTGCAAAAGGAACTACAGGACTTAAAAAACAATTCAATCCAGTTCCTTATAATTGGGATATTTCTCTTTACATTTATGTAAAAAATGCAGAAGATGGAACACAAATTTTAGAACAGATTCTTCCTTTCTTCACACCAGAATTTACAGTAACAATGAATCTAGTTTCTTCAATGTCAGAGAAACGAGATATTCCACTTGTTCTTAATTCTGTTACAAGTGAAGATACATATGAAGGTGACTATGCTTCTAGGAGATCTATAATTTGGACACTTTCATTTTTGATGAAAGGGTTCTTGTATCCAAATGTAGTGGACAATGCAAAAGTAATTACAGATGTAACAGTAGATACACATTTGATGAGTGCAAAGGCTGCAAATCCAGAATACATAGTTATGGAGGACAGTACTCCATATAGTACAAATTACATGATTTTAGATAAACATGAGATCGATGCTGCAACCAGAATAAGAGTTTTAAATGAAAGTTCAGATGAAGCAATTGCAGAGGGTGCAACCATAAGTAGAACAAATGTTGTACCAAAAGATACTACTGCTCTTACTGATGATACTTTTGGATTCACAGAAACATTTGAATTCTTTCCTCAAGGTAAAACATACGATCCAGTAGCCGATACGGATAGTTGATGAAAGTTGAACAATTAGTAGAACAAAGAATAGAAAAAAGTTTAGAGTTGGAGGAAAATACTCCTCATTATACTAAAAATGAAGTAAAAGTTCTAAATACAGAGAGTAGTATCGTTCCGGCCGTGAATGGTTCTGCTGACAATAAAGATAATGATTTTCAATATGCTCGTGAAAATCTATATGATATTATCGAAAAAGGTAGAGATGCAATGGAAGAACTTCTGGAAATTGCAAAATCAGAAGAATCTCCTAGAGCATTTGAAGTGTTTGGTCAACTTCTAAAAAATATGACCGATACTCAACAAACCCTTATGGAGCTACATCAGAAGAAACAAAAGTTAGAAAATGATGGAGATAGACAGGAAGTCAGTAGAGCACAAAACGTAACTAATGCATTATTTGTAGGTAGTACTGCTGACCTATTAAAATTAGTCAAAAAAGAAACGAAACAAAATGGTTGATATATTTAATGCATCTGAATTGATGATGTTAGGATTAGTCCTATTTTCTTCTTTTTGGATATTTTTATTTAACTACAGACAAGACAATAAGGACAAGTATAGTGGCCATGGATGGTTGATTGTTTTAGATTTGCTTATTAACATGGGTATGTCTGCAACTGGATATTTGTTGATTTCAATTGTATTCACAAATATTCCTCAACTTGCAGCATACGAAGGTTATCGATACCCTGTAGGATATCTTTTTGGTTTAACTTCAAATGTAAGTATACCAATAGTCCTTAAATGGTTTCAACAACAAATAACCAAAAAGTTAAACGAAGCAGGAAAGAAGTGAGGTAAATTATGGCTGAACAAAAGAAAGCACCAAAATCCGTTGCAGATGAAAATGTAGATGTAATGGAGTTAGAACCAGTAAAACAGATTGAAATCGAAACAAAAAATCTGGTTGCTTCGAGTCGAGTATTCATTTATACTATAATTGGTTTATTAGCATATTTAATTTTCATGGTCATTCCAGACATTAATGAAAAAGTTACATGGATGGAAAAAGATCTTACTTCTGTTTTGGTTCAATCAGAAAGATTTAAAAAGTCAACAAGAGTATTTGCAAGAGATAATCAATGTGCATCTTGTCATTTGAGCCCAGATCATTTATTGCATAATCTTCTTACCAAATATCCTAGTTTTTCTGATATCAAAGCATTTATGGCAGTTGGTCATCAAAGATATTACACAATGCAAACTCCAATTCCAGATGATGAACTTCTGGCAATTTATAGGGCATTGCAGTAATGTGGATATTGTCAGGAAAAGTAATAGTTGCATTAGTTTGGGCATTCTGGATGATTGCAGTAGATTCTACTGCTGAAGGAAATCCACCTAATAAACAACTTATACCAGAAAAAGAAGAAATAAAAGAAGAGTATAATCCAACTTATGGAATGACTCTTGCTCGTGTAAAAGAAAGGGGAGTTGTTCTTTGTGGAACAAAAGAAGATTTTCCTGGCTTTTCGGAGATGATATGGACAGACGAGCATGGACATAAGTGGATTGGATTTGATGTAGATATTTGTCGTGCAGTTGCAGCTGCAGTTTTCGGAGATGCAAATGAAATAGAGTTTGTTGAAGTGGATGGTAAGACAAGATTTTCTTATCTCATTGATGGATCAATCGATGTTCTTTCGGCTGCAACAACATATACTTTTTCCAGAAATGTTCTTAAAAAATTGGAATTTCTTCCAACTACATTTTATGATGGACAGGGGTTTATGGTTAGAAAAACTCTTGGAGTGTCTTCTGCAAAACAGATGGAGGGTGCAAGAATATGTTTTAGCACAACTGGAACTGCTGCAAAAAACATAAAAGATTTTTTCAAGAAACATTTTATACAGTACATACCGATAGAAATCGAACCACCAAGTAGACCAAAAAGTATATACTTGAGTGGAGGTTGTGATATGTACGGAACAGATCGTTCTGGACTTGCATCAAATAGACTTCAGTTTGATGATCCAGAATGGCACATAATTTTACCAGAAATTATTTCAAAAGAACCACTTGGGCCGGTTGTTAGATATGGTGATCAACAATGGTCAGATATTATAAGATGGTCAGTTTTTGTTCTTTTTATTGCAGAAGAGATGGGATTAAATTCTCAGAATATAGATACATTTAAAAATAACATAGATCCAAACATACAAAGATTCATGGGTGAATTGAATGGAAAAGATCATCCTCATCTTGGATCTAAATTAGGACTGGGCGAAACTTGGTCATATGATATAATAAAACAAGTAGGAAATTACGAAGAGATATACGAAAGAAACGTAGGAATTGATACCCCTCTTGGATTAGAACGTGGTTTGAACAAATTGTATACTCATGGAGGATTACTGTATGCCCCACCTCTCAAGTAAAGGAAAAACATGGGCCATGTTACACGTTTCTCAAGACCAGAAGATTATGAGGAACAACAAGTAAATCATTTCAATCAAATACCAGAAGATAGAACTGCGGTAGATAACATTCTGCGTGTCAATCATGGAAATCAAATGAGATTAGGATTGATGGCAGATGCAAAGGCAAACATTATGATTACAGTAACTTCTATTGTGTTTTCTGTTACAGTTGCAAATTTAGATAATGAAGTTATGAAATGGCCGTTATTAGCATTTGCATTTGGTTGTTTCCTTGCATTATTGTTTGCAATCTTTGCAATCATTCCAAACACAGACTATCCTAAAGTAAAAGGAACAAAAGAGATTGACAGGAATTCTCCAATATTTAATCCTCTGTTTTTTGGACATTTTGCACATTTGGATATACACGAATACAAAGAAGATTATGCAAAAATTTTAATGACTGATGACAGTATATACGATTCTATGGCAGGAGACATTTTTGGTCAAGGAAAAATACTTGCATTAAAGAAGTATAAGTATTTAAAATGGTCATATAATAGTTTTCTTTTGGGAATGTCAAGTGCTATTGTAGTTTTTGTTATTCAAAATATAATTTAGGTAGATTATGCCAGAACATGGAACTTATTTAGGAAATCCTCTTTTAAAAGCTGCATATGTAGATCAAGATTGGACAGAGGAACAAGTAGGTGAATATGTCCGTTGTCAACAAGATCCACTTCATTTTGTAAGGGAACATATAAAGATTGTTTCGGTTGATGAGGGATTAGTTGATTTTGATGTTCGTGATTATCAAGAAGAAATGATTGATAAATTTCACAATGAACGATTTGTGATCTGTAAGATGGCTCGTCAGTCTGGTAAATCAACTACTATCCTTGCATATCTCCTTCATTATATTCTCTTCAATGAAAATGTTTCGGTTGCAATTCTTGCAAACAAGAAAAATACTGCAATAGAACTTCTTGGAAGATTGCAACTTGCATATGAACATATGCCTAAGTGGTTGCAACAAGGAATTTTAATTTGGAACAAAGGAAACATCGAGCTGGAAAACGGCTCTAAAATACTTGCAAGTTCAACTTCTGGATCTGCAATTCGAGGTGGTTCATTCAATATTATCTTTTTAGACGAATTTGCATTCGTTCCCCACAACATCTCTGAAGAATTTTTCAGTTCGGTTTATCCTACAATTTCATCTGGTAAAACCACAAAGGTATTCATTGTTTCTACACCAAACGGAATGAATATGTTCTATAAGTTGTGGACAGATGCAGAAGAAGGAAATAATGATTATTCTCCCATTTCAGTTCATTGGTCACAAGTTCCAGATCGGGATCAAGAGTGGAAAGAGAAAACAATACGGAATACCTCAGAACGCCAATTTCAACAGGAATTTGAATGTTCGTTCTTAGGAAGTTCTAATACGCTTATTTCGACAGACAAACTCATGGCAATGCCTTATAAATCATCGATTTACTCTCATGATGGATTGGATGTTTATCAAGAACCAATTATGAACCACACATATGTTATGGTGTGTGATGTTGCTCGTGGAGTTGGTCTTGATTATTCTGCATTTTCAGTATTTGATGTAACACGACAACCATACAGACAAGTTGCAAAATACAGAAGAAACGACATTTCTCCTATGTTATATCCAAATGTGATCTATACAACTGCACAGAAATTTAACGAAGCATTTGTTTTGGTAGAAGTAAACGACATAGGACAACAAGTGGCCGATATTCTCTACCATGATATGGAATATGAAAACATGATGATGGTCACGATGCATGGAAGAAATGGACAACAAATTGGAGGTGGTTTTTCTAAAAACGTATCGATGGGAATACGAACTACTAAACAAGTCAAACGAATTGGTTGTGCAACTCTCAAAGACTTAATAGAAAGAGACAACCTTATCATTGATGACTTTGATACGATAAGTGAACTAACAACCTTCATAGGAAAAAGTACATCATGGGAAGCCGATGAAGGATGCCATGATGACTTAGTGATGGGTTGTGTTATCTTTTCTTGGTTAGTACAACAAAGGTATTTTAGAGAGTTGACGGATCAAGATATTCGTGAAAAAATGTTTGCAGAACAAATGAAAATGATAGAAGAAGAACTTGTACCATTTGGATTTATTGAAGATGGACAAGACAATACAGTTGAAATACCTGGCGATGAAAATGTTTGGACACCGGCCGGAGAAGAGTGGCAAAGGGAATTATATTAAAGGTATTCTTTTTTCTTTATTTCTGCTTCGAATCCAAAATCATCTTCTTCTCTCATTTCTTCAGTAATCAATTTCATAAGAATTGCATCAATTTCTACTTGAAGATCTGGTCGTAAATTACGAAGTTTGTAGAGATACTTGACACTTTCTCGTTCAACCATTTCCTGACTTACACGAACAGAAGTATAACTTTTTTTATTTTGACTTTTTGTTTGTAGAACTAAATGTTCTGGATTGACACAATCATTCGTTTCACAAGTCTGATGAACCACCATATTTTCTGCAATATCACCATTGTAAAGAAGATATGCAAATCTATGTGCAGGGGTTGATTTTCCATTATAAGAAAACATCCCATAACCTTGTTTTTGTTTGGCTGCAGTCCAGATGTGACAACTATCTGTCTTTTTTATCTTTGATTCAAACCGATTTATAGCCTTTTGTGGGTATTTTTCCATGTTTACCATACACTAAATATTATTCATCAATTATAGTTATTTATAAATATTTGTTAAGGACAGAAGTATAAAGTCCTAACGAACCCTTTAAAATAATTTCAATGGAGAAAATAAGATGGCCTTTCAAGTAAGTCCAGGCGTCAATACCTCAGAAATAGACTTAACTAATGTAGTAGTTGCTGCAGGCACATCAGTTGGTGGTGCAGTTGGCCGGTTCCGCTGGGGGCCCATCGAAGATGTTACATTAGTAACTGACGAAGACAATCTGGTAGAATTGTTTCAAAAACCAAATGATGATAATTTTAGTGACTTCTTCACAGTAGCAAACTTCCTCGGCTATTCAAATGCGTGTCAGGTAGTTCGTGCTGCAAATACTACAGTTGGAAATGCAGCCTCACCAAAGAATAGTGCTGCAATAACTTCTGGAACATATAGTGCTGTTCAAATTACAGATTCAGATGCATATTTCAATAACTACGATGATGAGTATGGTGGAGCAGTTACATATGGTGGAACTGCACCAGTTATTGCAAAATGGGCAGGAGTTTTAGGAAATAGTCTTAGAGTAGGTTTTTGTCCTGCTGACAAACCAGCATCATCTGGAAACCTTACAGGAACAGTTAGTTGGAATGATGGAACTGGTGCTCTTACAGGATCGGGAACAAATTTTCAAGGAGAACTGAGCGTTGGTGATTTAATCACTATTACTGATGGTGGAACTGATGTATTTGTTGTCATTTCAATTGCATCTGCAACTGGAGCGGTTGTTCGTGCAAAATCATATAGTTCAGCAATTTCTGCAAAAGCCTTTGCAAGAGCAAAACGTTCTGCATACTCACAACCAGCATCACAGATGATTGGTACAGTTACAACAACTGCCGACTCAAAAACTGTTACAGGATCGGGATCATATTTTGATACACAATTAGTTGTTGGAGATCTTATCACAATTGGTGGTGAAACACGAAAGATTACTGCTATTGCATCTGCAACATCATTGACTGTTAAGGATGCTTTTATTGGTGCAAATGCGGGAGCCACATTTGAAAGAAAGTGGGAATTTGCAGATGCATTCAACGAAGGAGCTCCTACTACATCAGCAACTGCAGCCGATGCAGGATTGGAAAATGACGAATTGCATATTGCAATATCAGACGAAGATGGAGAATGGACAGGAAATATCGGAGAAGTAATTGAAGCTCACGCAAACCTATCAGTAATGAAAGGTGCAAAATCTCCTGACGGAGAAGAAGTATATTACAAGAATTATATTAATGCAAATTCTAGCTATGCATGGTGGGTAGACCATCCAGTAATTAATTCAGTCGATACCGCAGGATCTACAAATCAAATTACTGTAGGATCAAAAACATGGATTGCATGGGGTGTAGACAAAACAACAGCAACTGGTTTGACAAATACTGGTGGAACAGGAAATGAATTCTGGTCTGGTGGATATACGTTAGGTGCAAGTTTCATCGGCGGAACAGATGGATCAGCATTGGCAGATGCAGACGTTGTTCGTGGATATGATAAGTTGAAATCTGCGGAAGATGTTGATGTTTCACTCATTACAACTTCTGCACATGGATCTACTGCTGTTCGTCATGCAATTAATCAAATTGCAGAATCGAGAAAAGATTGTGTCGTATTCTTTTCACCAGAAAAGGCAGATGTTGTTGGAGTTACAAACTCTTCAACTGCAACTCAAAATGTAACAGATTATCGTGATACTGTAAACATGAATTCTTCTTATGCAGTTATGGATTCGGGTTACAAATATATGTTCGATAAACACAATGACAAGTTTCGTTTCGTTCCTTTGAATGGAGATGTTGCGGGTCTTTGTGCAAGAACAGATTCAGATCGTGATCCTTTCTTTAGCCCTGGCGGATTCACTAGAGGACAAATTCAAGGAGTTGTAAAACTTCCTTTCAATCCTAAGAAAGCAGAACGAGATAAACTTTATGCAAAAGGTGTAAATCCAGTTGTTTCTTTCCCAGGCGAGGGAGTAGTTCTATTTGGAGATAAGACACAATTAACTAAACCATCTGCGTTTGATCGTATCAACGTAAGACGATTATTCATTCTTCTGGAAAAAGCAATTGCAAATGCTGCAAGATTCCAGTTATTTGAATTCAACGATGAGTTCACACGTTCACAATTTGTTTCAATGGTTGAACCTTTCTTGAGAGATATTCAAGGAAGAGGAGGAATAACAGATTTTAGAGTAATATGTGATGCATCTAACAATACTCCACAAGTGGTAGATTCAAATTCATTTAGGGGTGACATTTTTGTTAAACCTTCACGTTCTATCAACTTTATTCAACTCAACTTTGTTGCAGTTAGAAGTGGTGTAGAATTCAATGAAGTCGTTGGTGCTGTTTAAGATTTTTGACATAAATAATTAAAACAAAGTTTTTTGGAGAAAATAAAAAATGGCAACAGCAACTACAGGGATAGAAACATTTAAGTCGGCTCTCGTTCATGGGGGAGCCCGACCCAGTTTATTTGAATTTTCGGTTACTTCTGCTCCAACTGGGGTTAGTGCTTCTTTATCGGATGTTAAATTATACTGTAACGTATCAGCATTGCCTGGATTAACATTAACACCAATAGAAAGACAATATTTTGGTAGAACTGTAAAAATTCCTGGCGATTTAGTATTTGCAGATTTAACTACAACAATCATTAATACGGAAAAGTTCAATGTTAGAAATGAAATTGAAAAGTGGATGGAACATATTAATGGTACTGTCGATAATGAAAGTCAAGCAGATGTAAATTTTGGAACTGGAACCGCAGAGTTGGTACATTATCAGAAAAATGGTGATAAAACCATGACTTATGAATTTATTGATATTTGGCCTACAGCACTATCGGAAATTGCACTTAGTTACGATACTGCAAGTGACATAGAACAATTTGATTGTACATGGGCATATAATTATTTCACCTCACCATTGACAAGTGGCGTGGCTCAAAAATTTTCAGACGCTTCATAGGATAAGAAAATGGCATTTACAGTTACAAATTTTAAATCAAACATGGCGAAACAGAGTGGAGGTGCTCGTCCAAGTTTATTTCAAATTGACATAAATGGGAAAAATACTTCCACATCTTTTACAAATGAAGATAATCTTCTTGTTAAAGCAGCAGCAATTCCTGCTGCAACAATTGCACCTCTTCCAGTAAATTATGCAGGAAGAGCATACAAGTGGAATGGATTTAGAACATATGACAATTGGACAGTTACAGTAATTAATGATGAAAATTTTAGTCAAAGAAATAGAATGATAAATTGGATGAGATCTATTTCTGGACACTTAGATGGTCGAAGAACAAGTGCTTTTGGAGATCCACTTTTTGGAAATCAATGGTTTGATGGTGACGCTACAGTAAAACAGTTAAGTACCTCTGGAAAAGTACTTCAAACATATAAATTTCAATATCTATGGCCAACAGAAATAGCAGAAATTCCTGTAGATTGGGCAAGTGATGCAATACAAGAATATACTATTTCATTTTGTTATGATTATTGGGAACATTCTACATAATCAGAATTTTTAACAGTAAGATGAATGGCAGCAGAACCACCAAATCAAGACTTTGGAGTCTCGAATTTTAAAGCAGGCTTAATAAAGGGAGGGGCACGACCTTCCCTTTTCCAAGTTGAACTACTTTTTCCTCAAGTCACAGGAATAAAGCAACCCACAGTAAAATCTAAATTCTTGGTTAAAGGTACTACCATACCTGCCTCCACTATTGGCTCTTACGATGTATTTTTTCATGGTAAGGCAATTAAGGTTGCAGGAGATCGTACTTTTGACACATGGGAAACTACTATTATTAATGATGAAGATTATGGTATTAGAGTTGCAATTGAACAATGGATGGATTTGATTGCGGAACACAAACTAAATAAAAGAAATGAGGTATTTACCTCAAAAGAAGGAGAAGCTGCAAGTTATAAACAGAGTTTAAAAGTAACTCAATTTAGTAAAAGTGGTAAGGATATACATCATTATCATTTTTTAGGAGCATTCCCTACTGCGTTATCAACAATTGCACTCGATTGGGGATCTTCAGAAATAGAGGAATATACTTGCACATGGACATATGATCGATGGATGCCTGGTCGTGAAGGTGTTCATAGTTTACAATCAGAACAGCACGCCAACTAGGAGTTTAAATTATGGCATTTGAATTATTCGGATTTAAAATTGAAAGAAAAAGTCAGGAATCACCAAAATCAAACGTTCCTGTATTCACGTTACCAGAAAACGAAGATGGCTCAGTCATGGTTTCTGGTGCGAATGCATATGGTTCGTATGTTGATTTTGATGGTGCATTTAAGAATGAAGTAGATCTAGTAATAAAATATCGTGAAGCATCCCAAACCGCAGATTGTGAAATTGCAATAGACAATATTGTAAATGAAGCAATAGTGATCGAAAAAAACAAATCCGCAGTAGACATTGGTTTAGATAGTACAGATCTTTCAGAGGGAATCAAAAAGAAGGTTCGATCAGAATTTGACAATATTTTACATCTTTTAAATTTCAACAAATACGGCCCTGATATTTTCAGAAGGTGGTATGTTGAAGGTAGAATTTACTACCATGCAATGATCGATGAAAATGATCCTAAACGTGGTATTGTTGAACTCCGTAGTCTTGATTCAACAAAAATCAAAAAAGTAAAACAAATAAATCAAGAAAAAACCGCAGATGCAGTAAAGGTAAAAGTACGTGTAGATGACATTTACACTTATAATGAACGTGGTTTAGATCAAAAATCGGGTCAAGGAATCATGATTTCTGGTGATAGTATCGTCTATAATACTTCTGGATTACTGAACTCACAGAAAAATACAGTCCTTTCTTACTTACACAAAGCACTCAAACCTCTCAATCAACTCCGAATGGTTGAAGATGCGATTGTGATTTATCGTATCTCACGAGCTCCAGAACGAAGAATTTTCTATATTGATGTAGGAAATCTACCAAAGATCAAAGCAGAACAATATATTCGTGACATTATGACACGATACAAGAATCGTTTGTTGTACGATTCCGATACAGGAGAAGTAAAGGATGACAAACGACATCAATCAATGTTGGAAGATTACTGGTTGCCACGAAGAGAAGGTGGAAGAGGAACAGAGATTACCACACTTCCTGGCGGAGAAAATCTAGGACAGTTAGAAGATGTAGAGTACTTTCAAAAGAAACTCTACAAAGCAATGCACGTTCCTGTTTCCAGACTTGAGGCCGACTCAGGTTTCTCTTTGGGAAGGGAAAGTGAGATATCGAGAGATGAACTTCTTTTCAGTAAATTTATCCAGAAGTTGCAGACAAGATTTTCTATCATGTTTAGTGATATCATGGAAAGACAGTTGATATTAAAAAATATCATGACTGCGAACGATTGGTCGAAGATAAAAGATAAAGTTCATTATTCATTCAATACAGATCATTATTATGCAGAACAAAAAATGCACGAAATAATGACACAACGAATGACTATTGCAAGAGACATGGAAGATATGGTAGGTAAGTACTACTCAAGAGAGTGGTTTAGAACCAATATCTTACATCAATCTGAGGAAGAAATAGAAAAAGAAGATAAACAAATTGCTCAGGAATTGGAAGCAGAGGGCGGTGGAGAAGGTGAAGATGAAGGGGGATTTGGTGAAGAGACTAAAATTGACTTGGAAAATGACTCTAGTACTCAATTAACTGACATTTCTGAATATAGAAAGAAGAATTTTGGTTAGTTTAGAGTTATTTAATTGTATAAATATTAATAGATAATTTTTGGAGATAACAATGGCAGAACAACAAACACAACGAGAACTTAAAATGGTTGACATAGTAGATTTTTCAATGCAAGATAAGGCCACTAAAGTTACAGATGCATTTAATACACTCATTGCAGATAAGGTAACAAGTGCAATAGATGCACGAAAACAAGATGTTTCTGCAAGAATGTTTGCCGATAAAATAGAAGAACCTTCAGTTGAAGAACCAACTTCAGTAGAAGAACCACCCGCCGAATCAACGGAGATAGAAGCATGATTATAACAACTAAAGGAACTGAAATTGATGCACCAACTGGATCTGGAACTGCATCTAATGTTGGATCTGCTGCATTAGTAAGATGTGCAAATGCAGGGGGTACTGCACGATTAGTTACATTAGAACAAAGTGATGGAACAGATATAGGAACGTTTACTGTTCCTGCAAACGGAGTACAATATGTTTGGAAAGCAGTTACAGATAAAATTTTTGCTGCTCATGCAGACATTAAACTTTCAGCAGTTGCACAAAATTAGGTTCGTGAATGAAAACTCTTAAACAACTCAGAGGTATTCTAGAAAGTCCTGTAAAACAGGATAAGAGTATGTCATTTGGTAAAATAACTGAAGAGTCTCTTGAGGAAGATGTTGAAAAACAATTAAGGGCAGTAGTAAAAAAGAAAAAAGAAGCAGACATAAAATTTAAGTCTGGAACATCTGTACCGATAGATCCAGAGGCTGCATCTGTTATATTAAAGACTTTAGATTCTCTAAATAGTAGTAACAAGAAAAAAATGCGGGATAACATGAACAAAGATACAAAATCGTTCTTGAAAATCTTGGATTTCTCATTCGACAACGTAAGGTAGGTAAAATGAAACTAATTTGCGAACTTACAGAAACAGTAGAATACGAACTGGTTGAAGCAGAAGGAAAACCCAAACAATATTTTATTGAGGGTATTTTCATGCAATCAGAACGTAAGAATAAAAATGGAAGAATATATCCATTGGAAGTTCTTGAAAAAGAAGTAGATCGTTATGTTAAAGAGTACGTTGAACCAAAACGTGCATTTGGAGAATTAGGACATCCAGACGGGCCAACAGTAAATCTTGATCGTGCTTCACACATGATTACTGATTTAAGAAAAGAAGGTAAAAACTTTGTTGGTCGAGCAAAAGTTTTAGGCACACCAAATGGTAATATTGTTAAAAATCTTATCGATGAGGGTGCAAGGTTAGGTGTTTCTTCAAGAGGAATGGGAACACTAAAACCAGACGAAAAAAATGCACAAGTTGTGCAAAATGACTTCTATCTTGCAACAGCCGCAGATATTGTCGCAGATCCATCTGCACCTAACGCTTTCGTTGAAGGTATTATGGAGGGGGTTGAATGGATTTGGGATAATGGGTTGTTGAAGGCACAAGATGTTGAACGAGCAAGGACTAACATCCAAAATGCTCCTTCTAAACGGCTCGAGGAAGTAAAACTAAATGAGTTCAAAAATTTATTGTCAAAGTTGTGATTTTATAAATATTAACAGTACTAACAATATGTGTACAAGATATACCATTAACTATTAGGAGTATCAAGTTCTATGGAAAAAACAACTCAAGAAGAAATTCTGGAACAATCAGAGCAAGAGGAACTTGTTGAAGCTCCAGAACAAATCGAAGAAACAGAAGAGACTCAAGAAGTCGTAGCAGAAGCACCTAAGTCTGAAGCAGCACACGAAGATGACGAAGATGACGATGACGATGACGAAGAGGAAGAAGAGCAAGTTAAGAAAGAGGAAGTAAAAATTCCTTCTACTAAAACTGCTATGATTTCCGCACTTTTTGATAAAGTCAATGGACTTAAAAAAGAAGATGTGTCCAAACGTTTTAAAGATCTTATGGATGTAATCGAAGCAGAAGATCTTGGTGGTGAAACACCAGACGATGCATCACCAGATGGTGACAAGGTTGCAATCGGTAAAAAGAAAAAGAAAATGAAGGTTGCTATGCCTGAGATCAATGTCAAAGAAGATATCGATGCATTGGTAGAGGGTGAAGAACTTTCAGAAGAATTCAAAACCAAAGCATCAACAATTTTTGAAGCTGCAGTTCATCAAAAAGTGATGGAAATCGCAGCATCTAAAGTTGATGAGATGGAACAAGAATATCAATCAGAACTGCAAGAAGAAATCGTTTCATTCCGTGATGAGTTGACTGATAAAGTTGACGGATACCTCAACTACGTAGTTGAAGAGTGGATGAAAGAGAATGAACTTGCACTTGAGAGTTCTTTAAGAAGCGAAATTACAGAAGAATTCATGGGTGGTCTAAAAGATCTCTTTAAAGAGCATTACATTGAAGTACCTGACGAAAAGGTTGACATTGTAGAAAATATGTTCGACAAAGTTGAAGATCTGGAAGGACAACTTAATGATAAAGTTCAAGATAACATTAAGTTAAAGTCTGAACTCAACGAATATCGTAAGAACAAGATTCTAGAAGAAGTTTGCGATGACCTTGCAGACACACAATCTGAAAAGATGAAAACACTCGTAGAAGGTGTTTCTTACGAAGATGATTCCGAAAGTTTTGAGGAAAAAGTGAAAACAATCAAGGAAAACTATTTCCCTGAGACAAAAAAACAAGATGATAACGTTGAACAAATAGATTCGTCATCCGAAGTTGAGGAGAGTTCTGAACCAAAGATGAACAGTATCATGGAAGCATATAGTAAAGCTATTGCTCGTAAATAATAACTTTTAAACAATTTAAGGAGTTTAAATGCAACTTCAAGAACAATTAAACAATAAGTGGAAGCCAGTTCTTGATCATCCCGATCTTCCTGAGATCAAGGATGCTCATCGTAGAGCAGTCACCGCAGTTTGTTTGGAAAACGTGGAAGCACAAGCTGCACAGGACAAACAAACAGGAATGTTGTCAGAGGCCGCGCCAGTTACTGACATGGGTCTTACAACTGCTGCTGATTTTGTCGGTGGAGCTGGAAACCCAACTCATGCAAGCATTGACTTTGCTGATCCAGTTTTGATCAGTATGGTGCGACGTGCAATGCCTCAACTCATTGCATATGATGTTTGTGGTGTTCAACCAATGTCAGGCCCAACAGGACTGATTTTTGCACTACGTGCTCGACAGGATTCACAAACTGGTGATGAACTGTTCTACAACGAAGCAGGTCACGCAACACAGGATAAAACATCTGGTGCTGCAACTGGTACAGGAGACATCAAAAATGTTCCTGGCTTGTTAATTCATACTGATGGAACAGGAAACGTTTCTGCAAACGTTTACTCATCCACAGTCGGAATGGAGACAGATGCCGGTGAAACTGATATTTCACAAGAAATGTCCTTCTCCATTGAAAAGATTTCAGTTGCTGCTGGAACAAGAGCTCTTAAAGGTTCTTATTCAATGGAACTGCAACAAGATTTACGTGCTGTTCACGGACTTGATGCAGAAGCAGAACTTGCAAACATTCTTTCTGGTGAGATTCTTGCTGAGATCAATCGTGAGGTTGTTCGTAGAATTTACATCAGCGCAAAACTTGGTGCCGCAATTGGTACTAACTCTGCCGGAATGTTTGACCTTGACACAGACTCCAATGGTCGTTGGATGGTTGAGAAGTTCAAGGGTCTTATGATGCAGATCGAGCGTGATGCTAATGCAATTGCAAAGGGAACACGTAGAGGAAAAGGTAACATCATCATGACATCTTCAGATGTCGCTTCTGCTCTTCAAATGGCAGGAATTCTGGATTATGCTCCTGCAATGAGCACAAATCTGAATGTTGATGAAGCTGCAGGAACTTTCGCAGGAGTTCTGAATGGTCGATATAGAGTTTATGTTGATCCATATGCTGCATCTAACGCAGCAGAATTCTACTGTGTAGGTTACAAAGGTTCTTCACCTATGGATGCTGGTATATTCTACTGCCCATACGTTCCATTACAAATGGTTCGTGCAGTTGATAGTGCAAGTTTCCAACCTCGTATCGCATTTAAGACACGATACGGAATCGTTGCTAATCCTTTTGCAGAGGGAGCAACAGTTGGTAACGGAACAGTTTCCGTAACAAACTTGAATGCCAACGGGCCAAGTACCAACGAATACTACAGGAAAGTTCGTGTTGCGAACCTAATGTAATTCGTGACCTACATATTGTAGGGATCTCAAAAGGGAGGGGAGAAATCCTCTCCCTTTTTTTGTTTGTAGTCATTTTCTTGTGAGAAGTATGATAGTAGTAATTTCAAACGGAACATCTCGTTCTGTATTCAATTTAAAACTTCTAGATAATCACACCACATATGGTTGTGATGAACTTTATAAAGAATATCCACCAACTCATTTGGTCAGTAAAGAAGGCCCGATGATATGGGATATTTGTAGAGATGGTTACACTAAGGAAAATAAATGTTACTTTAAAATGTTTGATCGGTTTCCTGCGATGCAGTATGAAATGTTGCAAATGGCATTTCCTTCTGGTGGAAAAGTTTTGGAAACTCAACCAAGAACAGACGAATTTGTTATGTTTGGAACTGGTGGAACTTCAGTAATCTATTGGGTAGATCCAAACGAACCAACGCAAAAACTAGAATGGTGGGGAGATGATGAGAATGATTCGTATACAAGTGCAACGGCTGCAATGAGATTGGCTTGCATCAATCATCCGAATGAAGATATCTATTGTATTGGATTTGATTATTATTTAAATAGAACTGCGGACAACATTATACTTTCAACAAGAAATATACCAACTGAAGAATACGATTCTACAGAATTATTCAAACAACATAAAAGAATAGAAGAAGAATTCAGTAACAAAATACTCCATGTGGGAAAACAGTTAAATTATGTGGAGTTTGAAAATCTGTTGAATAAATAGTAGTAGTAAAGGAATTCCATGGCAGCAGACAATAAAGTACCAGACAATTTAAACTATCTTTCAAATATCAGTTTCAGACTGACAATGGAAGATTCGCCAAACATAACTTGGTTTTGTCAGGCAGTAAATGTTCCTGGCGTTTCTATTGAAGGAATAGATGTTTTTACACCACACGCAACTGTTCCTTTTGGTGGCAATAAAGTTTCATTTGAAGAATTGACTGTTCGATTTATTGTCGATGAACATTTGAAAAATTGGACTGAAATTTATGATAGAATTATTGCAATGGGTCTTGCAGAAGGATATGAAAATTATCGTCTTCTAAAAGGGTCAAATACACTTCATCCAAGAGGTGGAGGATTTTCAACTATCGTTCTTACAATATTGACAAGTGGTATGAATCCTCAAATGGAATTTCATTTTTATGATGCATTCCCAATATCTCTTTCTGCACTTGACTTTGACAGTTCAGCTGCAGATGTAGAATATTTTCAAGCAACAGCATCATTCCGTTACGTAAACTATGAGGTAAAAAACTTATTGAACAACTAAGGTTATTATGACAATTGATGAAATTATGAAAATGTGGGGAGAAGATTCTCACATTGATGATAAAGATTTGGACAATGAATCTTTAAACATTCCAAACGTACACCAAAAATACTTAGACATATACTCAAAAGAGAAACGAAAACTGAGTGATCTTGAAACTCATTGGAAAGTTCTCTTTCAGCAAAGATGGGAGGTGGTGATTTCCAAGAATGGAAAAGCACCAGATCACAACATTCGTATATCCAAAACGGAATTGGAACGACATTATGTTGCTGCAGATGAGGTTCTTCAAAAGGCCGAAAAAATTATGAATGAACAAAAAGGAAAAGTAGAATATTTAAAATCAGTACTTTCAATGATTGAGAATAGAAGTTTCCATATTAACAATGCAATCAATTGGAGGAAATTTGTAGCGGGTCTTGGATGAGTACTGAGATCTTGATGGAAAAAGACACAGAAGTCTTTGTGAGATTAAATTGTGAGCCCCATGTGAAGATGGAACTGAATCATTATTTTCGATTTCGGCCAAATGGATATCAGTTCATGCCCATGTACAGGAGGAAGAAATGGGATGGATATGTGTATCTTTTCAACATGGACAACCATCGAATCTACGCAGGACTCAAACCTGAGATAAATAGATTTGCAGTTGACAGGGAATACAAATTAATAGACAATACAGGAGATAATTTTGAGATTATCTCTAATGATGAATATTTTGAATTCCTTACATCATTTCCTTGTGAATACAAATTAAGAGATTATCAAAGTTTTGCAGTTAGACATTCGATAGACAAACAGAGATGTTTGTTGTTGTCTCCAACTGCATCTGGAAAATCACTTATCATTTACTATCTGATTCGGTATTACTTTCCAGAGAAGTCATTGGTCATCGTGCCGACGCTTTCTCTGGTAAGTCAAATGTATTCAGATTTCGAAGCATATGCAAAGATTGATGATTCGTTTCTAGTCGAAGAAAATGTTCATAAAATTTTTGGTGGTCAAGAAAAAGAAACAGAAAAACCGATAGTGATTTCAACATGGCAGTCATTGTATGAATTGAAAAAAAACTTCTTCACAGATTTTCGATTGGTGATAGGAGATGAGGCCCATCTTTACAAGGCAAAGTCTCTTACCAAAATAATGAAGAACTTGGAAAATGCACCTTACCGAATAGGAACAACTGGAACACTAGATGAGATAGAGGTGCATAAATTAATATTAGAGGGGTTGTTTGGTGCAACTAAAAAAGTAACAAGTACCAAAGATCTAATTAAGAAAAAAACATTATCATCAATTGCAATACGTTGTCTTATTCTCAAATACAACAAACAAGAGTGTAAGGAAGTATCTGAGATGAGCTATCAAGAAGAGATTGATTTTTTGGTAGGACATCCACAACGTAACAAGTACATATGTAATCTAGTAAAAGGACTTACTGGAAACACATTAGTATTATTTCAATATATTGAAAAACATGGTAATATCTTACATTCAATATTGGAAGAAATTATAGATTCTTCAAGAAAAATCTTCTTTGTTTATGGAGGAACAGATGCAGATTCAAGAGAACGAGTTCGAGAACTTGTCGAAAAAGAAAAAAGTGCTATCATCTTGGCTTCTTATGGTGTATACAGTACCGGCGTCAACATTAGGAACATTCATAACATTGTTTTCTCTTCTCCTTCTAAGTCTCGTATTAGAAACTTGCAATCAATAGGTCGAGGCTTAAGAAAATCAGAAACAAAAGAAGCTGCAACTCTTTACGATATATCGGATGATTTGACACATTCAGAGAGAAAAAACTATACTCTCAATCATTTTATGGAACGAGTGAAAATATACACATCAGAACATTTTCCATACCATATGTACAGCATTCCAATAAAAGGTAGGTAGAATTTCATTTACAAATCGTACAGACTCAGTATAACAAATTTTTAAAGAAAAGTCAAGACTTAATTTTAAACTTGACATATTCGTTAGAATTTAGTATAATTATATTAATGAACTCAAGAAAGGATTTTAAATCATGGCAAGGAAAAAACAACATTATGTAGATAATGAGAAGTTTTTAGCAGTTATGACAGACTATCGAAATGCATATTTGGAATCTAAAGAAAATGGTGAAGAACAGAAGCCTATGATACCAGATTATGCAGGAGAGTGTTTCCTAAAAATTGCAGAGAGATTATCACATAGACCAAACTTTATAAACTATGCATTTCGTGAAGAGATGGTAAGTGATGGAATTGAAAATTGTGTTATGTATGCAAGTAATTTTGATCATGAAAAATCAAGCAATCCATTTGCATATTTCACTCAAATAACATATTACGCATTCCTTAGACGAATTGAAAAAGAGAAGAAACAATTATACATAAAATACAAAACAATGGATGAATTTAGTTCTCTTGAAGATAATTCTGACATGGGATCAACAAGTGATGCAAGTGCAATTTCCTCTGGTGCATCTCCTCTATCCTCAGACAAACGAGCATCAATATATGATTTTATTGCTACCTTTGAAGAAAAGAAAAAGGCCAAGAAAAGAGTCAAACCAGAACCTAAAAAAGATAACAATGTAGTGTCTTTTTCTCCATTAACATCATTCATCAACGAAGCACAATTATGAAGATTGCTCTTATCACAGATACCCATTTTGGTGCAAGAAACGATAGTTTAATTTTTACAGACTTTTTCCGAAAGTTTTATGAGAATATATTTTTTCCTGTATTGAAAGAAGAAGGAATAACACAAGTTATTCATTTGGGTGATGTGGTTGATCGTAGAAAGTTTATCAATTACAAAACACTCAATTCAATGAAGGATATTCTTTTTACTCCTCTCAAAAAAATGGGTGGTGAAATCAAAGTCATTGTTGGCAATCACGACATCTATTACAAAAACACTCTTTCTGTAAACTCAATGACAGAGTTGACAAAAGGAATGGATCATGTAACAGTTTATGCAGAACCATGTGAAGTGGCTTTAACTAAAGAACATACTGCATTGTTTGTGCCGTGGATCTGTGATGATAATGAAGATCAGACAAAAGAGTTGATTGAAAAAACAAGAGCTCCAGTTGCATTTGGACATCTTCAGATCGAAGGTATCGAACAACACAGAGGTTCTTTTGCAATTGATGGTCACTCACAATCTATGTTCAAGGCCTTTCAAAGAGTCTTTTCTGGACACTTTCATCATCGTTCTACTACAGGAAATATTACATAT
>VTLG01014876.1_pt1 | contig 23252 bp, 24 predicted proteins | sample 4694571 | NCBI WGS metagenome assembly VTLG01 (sample SAMN12604809, study PRJNA352737) | marine metagenome | biome: ENVO:00000447; feature: ENVO:00000209|ENVO:00000569|ENVO:01000036; material: ENVO:00002151; isolation source: viral sequences binned using virsorter ...
TAGCAGTAATAGATTTTAAGACATCTGAGAAGATTAAACCTGAGAAGTGGTTGGAAAACTATTTCGTACAGGAGACCTTCTATGCTGCTGCATATTATGAACTAACTGAGATCCCTGTTAAGAAGTTGATTACCATCATGGTAACTCCTGGTGGAGAGGTAAAAGTATTTGACAAAAGGAATAAAGGGGATTATATTAAGTTACTAGTGAGATATATTAAAGAATTTGTATCTAACAATACTGGGACATAGAATGCCGGAGAATGAACTAGAAAAGGTATTAGAAAGTAAATTCTTTTGCCCTACACGTTTCGCAGAAGAAATTGAGTCTCTTGTTTTAAACAATGCTGACATGAATTATATTGATGCTATTGTTCATTTTTGTGAGAAAAATAATCTTGATTTAGAATCAGTTCCTAAACTTATTCCTAAACCGTTAAAGGAAAAGATCAAGTATGATGCACAGCAGTTGAACTTTATGAAGAAGACTTCGCGAGCAAAACTTCCTGTTTGACAGGGGAAATTCGACTTTTTTTTCCAAAAAAGTCGGAAAAATATCGCAGCAATTTTTTTACCTTATTACCTTTTGGCAAGAGATTATGAGTGATGATGTTTTAAGGATGAAAACCAGGCTTGTTCCAGGTGGAGCATGTCCCGTTATTATTTTTGATATACCTAAGCTGATTCAAAAAGAGATAGGTATGTGGGTCAAGGAAAGTAGAAAGTTTAAAGATGGTCCATTCCCAGAATTGAAAGCTATGGAGAATGCTGGATATCTTGCTTTGGATGGAAAAAAGCATAATACTTACCAATGTTCAATTTCTCCTAGATTGATGGAAGAGTCTTATTGGTTGCCATGGGTATTGAGATTGGCTTCAAGGTATTGGGGTACATCTGGAAACCATCGTCATTATAAGATAAGGAGTTGGAGTGGTCATTTTGATAGATATGATATATGGACTAATTTTTGTTATAAGGGAGATGATAATCCCACACATAGTCATGCAGGTGCTCTTTCAGGTGTGATATATTATAAAAATCATAAGCATCCTACTCTTTTTGATGATTATGGTGTAGGATATGCTGGAATAGATGGGACGATGATAATGTTTCCTTCAGATACTAGGCATCATGTAGCAACACAGATAGAGGGTAAAGAGAGAATTACTCTTTCGTTTAATTTATTACAAGTTAATGACAATACTCCCAATGAAGTGTTTTGATGCCCTTTGATGCCTACCGTTGTTATCTTTCTTTGAAGAATCACTTTACGAAAGATCATTATGACTATATCAAGTATCGTGGTAAAACACGAGCAACTCAAAAAGCCTTTTATAAGAGAAAGGACCGTTTTTGGTTTGAAAAGTTTGCAAGACAAAAGAAGGATAAAGAGGTAGAAGAGTTTTTTGTCTCTAATTTCATATATTCGACTGATCCAGGAACTATGTGGATTGGTGAAATGATCAAAGAAGGTGAAGGACGCTATATTGACTGGAAAAAGAAAATTCAGTCACTTTCATATATTTTCAAAGAAGAGGTAAATACCCTATTTGAGCAAAATAAGGTAAATGAGGTATTTGACTGTTCTAATGGACATCCACCAATTTTACGAAATTATCTTGGTGGGAAAACCTCCCTTGAAACGCTTGTAATCTGTGATATGATATTTGAGTACAGAAAGGATTTTGATAAAAAACTGGACGATCCCGTGTGGGAAACCGTCAGTCGAAAGATTAAAAAATACACTCCTTTCATAAATATAGATGTACCCAAATATAAGAAGATTCTACAAAACGTAGTGCTAGTATGACTTTCTTTCAATCTGATGTAGTCCGTGCAGAGTTGGCTGAGATCCAGGAACTTCAAGAAGAAGTTTATGGTGCTCTATTTAAATTTCCATCAATGCCAAAAGAGGACAAGCAATATCATATAGATTGTCTTGAGCGACTTATTGAGAAACAAAAAATTCTTTATACTCGTTTAAGTTTGTCTGATGATCCTATGGCAAAACAGATGAAAGACAATATTATGAAAGGTGCTAAGGATATGGGTCTTCCACAAAATGTTGATATGAATTTAGTATTTGATGATATTTACAAAATGGTTGATGTTATGAAAAAACAGGTTGACAATGATCAATTTGAGTTGTAGAATTTGAAAGGTACACACAAGCCAAATCTCAAACAATCCGAGGTAATCCAATGTCATTTAAAGACTTAAAAAAGCAATCCTCTCTAGGTTCTCTGACCCAGAAATTGGTAAAGGAAGTGGAGAAGATGAACAATACTGGTGGAGGCGCAGATGAGCGTCTTTGGAAACCAGAAGTAGACAAAACAGGTAATGGTTTTGCTGTTATCCGTTTTCTACCAGCACCAGAAAGTGAAGATATTCCCTGGGCAAAGATGTATTCACATGCATTCCAAGGACCTGGTGGATGGTATATTGAGAACTCCTTAACCACTACTGGTAAGAAGGATCCAGTTTCTGATTACAATAGAGAACTCTGGAACAGTGGTAATGAATCAGACAAGGATGTTGTTCGTAAGCAGAAGCGTAAGCTTTCTTACTATGCAAACATCTATGTTGTCAAAGATCAGGCAAATCCTCAAAATGAGGGTGGTGTATTTCTTTACAAGTTTGGTAAGAAGATCTTTGATAAAGTTATGGAAGCAATGCAACCAGAGTTTGAGGATGAAACTCCAATCAATCCTTTTGATTTCTGGCAAGGTGCAAACTTCAAGTTGAAAATTGTTAAGAAGGACGGTTATTGGAACTATGATAAGTCAGAGTTCGAAGCAGTCTCTCCTCTCCTTGAAGATGAAGATGCTCTTGAAGCAATTTGGGGTAAAGAGTATTCTTTGAGTGCTCTTACTGATTCTGATCAGTTTAAATCTTATGAAGATCTTGAGAAGCGTCTCAAGTATGTTTTAGGACAGAAACCTGCTCAACGTCGTGTCTTCGATGAAGAATTAGAAGACGAGAGTGAGGGTCGTGGAACAGTGAGTTCTGATTATCCATCATCTAAACCAGACTTTGCTGCTCGTAAAGCAACTGCTGCTGTAGCGTCTGCTAGTTCAGATGAAGATGATGCATTAAGTTACTTTCAGAAACTTGCTGATGAGTAATTAAGAATAAAGTCTGATATTATCAGCTCTTTTGAGGGTTTCATTCACATATTGAGTGGAACCCTCTTTATATTGCATTGCATTTTCCATATCGTCACGGATTACACTTAGATATCTAGGTTTGAGCATGTAAATATTTCTTTTGTTATTTTCTATTCTTTCTTCGTAAGTGTAGTTTGTTACTTCTGTTGTACAATCTGCACTAAGTATTGTGACTTGCCTTTCAGTATAAGAATCGAAGTAAGTGATTGTATAATCTGATTCACATTCAAGTCCTTTGGGTACAATAATTACACCGTTACTATTTTTTACTTCTTGTGTTTCATAATGATGGGTTGAATTTAGATTGGCATATGTTTCATACTTATCTAAGAGGAATCTATCAAAATCATTTTGTAGCATGGGCCATTCTGTTTGAATATTAATAATATTGTTACATGCTAAAACTAACCAATCTAGAGTAGAACTTCCGTAATAATCATAGGCAACGTTATCTGGACGATCATCTCCTACAATTTTATATTTTGTATGAAGTGCCAGATTTTCTAGAATATCTTGTTCTAGAGCACCTTTTTTAAAAAGGTTTTTTACAGTAATATAATCTGATATCTTAGCACCAGGTAGGCGACTAACATATTCAAAGTTGGGTACTTTGTTAAAATAATCGGACATCTTAGTAACCTATTTCATCGAAACCGTCACCGTAATCATTACTAAAGACTGGTTCAAGTTCTTTAAAACCCATTGTGATTTGATATGCAGTCATTACACCATCTTCATATGTTGCATAATTGCCATCTGGAGCATATTGGGTGGAGAATGTTGTTAATGCACATTCTTTAAATTTATTCAAGTATTTGTGATCGTTATTTCTATGTTTATATGTAAGTTTAAATGTGTGTGGAGCTTTTAGGAATAGATTTGATTCACTCCTTCCTGGTGCCATTCCTTGTTTAAAGAATCTTATAATTGCAATTACTATTTTAGCTTCTTGAGCACTTCTGGGAGCAAGTTTCCATGTGAAATTAAAAGGTCGTAGTGAAGGATCTTTAAATAACAATTCCATATTTGGATTTATTACTTGTCCAGTTGTTCTTTGTAGGAGTTGAGAACCTGTTCCTGATGCAGCACCAGCAATAGCAGTACCTAAAGCAGTTCTTACTTCTCCTTTTCCTGATGTAACTGCATCTGCTATTCCTTTTGCTTTCGCTCCTGCTTCCCCAAGACCTTTCATAATACCACCTAAAGCAACTTGTGCTGCTGCAGCTGCCATAGGATCCATTCTATCTTCACCCCAAGAAACTGAATTGCTATCTTGGATTCCTCCTGCAATTGGTAGACATACTGTTCCAATTATTTTTCTATTATGTTCTCTTCTACCAAATCCACTTAGATTGCCTTCACTAAACTCCATCTTCTTTGGAGCATATTCCATCATATCCATTTTAAGGTAATCTTGACCAGATGTTCTCAGAGGTATTGGGTAGACGAGAGGACCACCTGGACCTTTAAAACTTTTCCTGGGTTGGTGGATATGTCCTGTTCTAGGAAGTTTCTGGTTTATAGTGGGTTGTTGAGAAGCAGCCAGATTTTCTGGTGTTGTATAACTTTCAGTACCTCCATTACTATTAGTGGAACCATATGCCCTGTTTATTGCATTTTCCCCGTAAATGGCAGTATTTGGGGGTGGCATTGTTTTTCCATCCCATTCTCTTCTTGCAATCTTAAGAGCAGATGATCTCGTTTTTCCAACATTACTTTTATCTGCCCAATATAATATTTCTGCAGTATTTGCTACAGGATCACCATTTGATTTGGATTCTGCATTAAAATTACCACCTTGAGGAATGGATCCTATTTTAGTACTTCCTAATGATCCATACCTATTTACTGTAATTTCCCCAGTTTTGGTATCAGTCGTATAAAAATACTGATTGCTTCCTAAGTCGCCACCAGGTCTCACTCTATTTTTTACTGCACTGGAACCGTACTCTGACATTAGATATACTTTTTTAGTTATTTAGGAGGGATTTAGTATGAATTTTGCATAAGGTATATTAAGTAAGTCATCAAGTTCATTGCGTTGAACAATATACAGTTGTCCTGCTAGTTCTTCCCAAGTATAATTACGATATTTTTGCCAGTGAAAATTCAGTCCTCTGAATCCCCATGGGAATAATTCCATACATGCAATCAAAGGGTGTTGATCATAAGTTTCACCTGGAGTTTTTGCATTATAGACAAAAGTATAGAAGTTTCCTGGATCTGGTATTGGAGTAACTGTTGTATTAAGAACATCCATGATTTCTAACATCATTTCTTCAGGATCATTAGTTCTATTATTCAGGTCACTTAGATATTCGCGGATACGATTATCCTCCTCCATTTGTTCTTCACCATCAAATCCAAAATCATTATCTGCCATGGTTGATACCTAATTCTTGTTCTGTAACGATTTTAAATTCAATTTTTCTATCTTTACACCATGCAGATGCAGCAGTCCATTTTGCTTGATTAACTGCATAAGTTTTACATTCATAGAGATATGATTTTGTCACATTCTTTCTTGGTTTGGGTGGTCTAGTTTGTTTTTTAGGTTTAACTTCAATCACATATGTTTTTACATTACCAGTGTTTTCTTTAACTTTTATAATAAAATCTGGAAAATATCTTCTAGTTTTACCATCAGGAGCACGATAGGGAATCCAAAATTCTTCACTTCCCCACTCTATAATACTTTCATTTAGATCACACCAACTACAAAATCTTTTTTCCCAACTACTACGGCAGATAATATTGTTGACATCACCTTTATATTTTTTTGGTTTGGTGGGTCTGAATAAACTTTTTTTACTTTCTGCCATTTACTTGGCTACATAATATATAAGGTCAAAAAGTATTTATAGATGCCTACGATAAGAAATATAGATACCATCAAGGCGACGTTATTGCATCCAGCAACAACGTCTCATTTTGATGTTGAGGTTGGTCTTCCATCAGGATCTCTTGGTACAAAACTAAGGAGTATATGGGGTGGGAGTACTGTACAACAAGATAGATTAAACATAATGTGTTGTGAAGCAGTCCTTCCTGGATCTCAGTTGGCAACCACTGAAATGACCAATGATTTTACGGGTGTCACAGAGAGACATGCTTATAGAAGAATTTATGATGAAACAATTGACTTATCTTTTTATGTTGATGCTTCTAATTATTTGCCTATTAGGTTTTTTGAAACATGGATTAGTGAAATTGTAAATGAAGATCAGCAGCGAGCAATATCTGGAAGTTATAATTATAGGGTACGTTATCCTGACGATTATATATCTGATCAGGGTTTAAAGGTTACAAAATTTGAGAGAACAAGTAATAATGGAAATACGTATAGTGGAGATACATTAGAATATACTTTTGTAAGAAGTTATCCTCGTAGTTTAACTTCTATGCCTATTAGTTACGATGGATCTAATTTATTAAAATGTAGTGTGCAAATGACATATGTTAGGTATGTTATAAAATCATTAACTAAAACTGAATTGGGAACAACATTTAATCCTTTCCAACAAGCTCAGTTTAATGCTGCTGGGTTCTTAAGTGGTACTGCTGCTAATCTAGTTGATTCTGCGGTAGATAGATTGACTGGTAGTGATTTACTTGGAGATATTGCTGGAGGATTCGCTGGCAGAGCAGTTAGAAATCTCTTCTAAATAAATTACACTGAATTGTATTAGGACATTATGCCTTTACCAAAAATTGCGACTCCGACTTATGAGTTGGTGTTGCCCTCCAATGGAAAAAATATTAAATATAGACCTTTTCTAGTTAAAGAAGAAAAGGTACTTGTAATTGCTTTGGAAAGTGAAGATAATAAGCAAATTACAAATGCTATTAAATCTGTATTAAGAAATTGTATTCTTACTAAAGGGATTAAAGTAGAAAATCTTCCGACTTTTGATATTGAATATCTGTTTCTTAATATTAGGGGTAAATCTGTAGGAGAGGAGATAGAAGTTAATATTATTTGTCCAGATGATGAAAAAACTGAAGTTCCTGTAACTATTGATTTGGATGATATTGAAGTTCAGAAGAATGAGGAACATACTAATAAAATTAAGCTTGATGCTAGTTTAATGATGGAATTGAAATATCCTTCATTGGATCAATTTATTAAGAGTAATTTTGATTTTGCGGATCAGAATGCAATGGACACATCTTTTCAGTTGATTGCATCTTGTATTGATAAAATCTATAGTGAAGAAGAGGTTTGGGCTGCTGCAGATTGTACTAAGAAAGAAATGAATGAGTTTCTTGAGTCAATGAATTCATCTCAATTTAAAGAGATTGAGAAGTTTTTTGAGACAATGCCTAAATTATCTCATACGATTACAGTAACTAATCCTAAAACAAAAGTAGAAAGTGACGTGGTACTGGAGGGCTTAGCGTCTTTTTTCGGGTAGCCATGACGCATATGAGTTTGGAGGCTTACTTTAAACTTAATTTTGCGTTGATGCAGTACCATAAATATAGCTTAACAGACCTTGAAAATATGATACCGTGGGAACGCGATGTCTATGTGGGTCTTCTTCAAGCACATCTTGAAGAGGAAGAGTTAAAACAGAAACAACAAGCTGCAAATGCCTGACCATTATCCTGATAAAACTAATAATGGAATATCTGCTTCCAAATTAATGGGGCGGCCTGTTGGAGCTAATGCACCATTAATTATTGGAAATCAGAAAGCAATAGCAATTAATGCTAAGAAGATTACTCTTTTAAAAAATATAACAAAGGAACAGCAAAAGCAGGATGCAGGTGACACTGTAGGTGATAAGTTACCTGGTGGTGGTGGCGGACTGCTGAAGACTCTTCAGAGTATCTCTGATAATATGGAGTCTATTAAGAATACTATATTAAATCAGCAAAAATTCGATACAAAAAGTGCTGAAGATGATAGAAAAGAAAAAGAAAAGGCACGTAGATCAGATAAAGAAAAAGATTTAGAAGGTAAGTTTCAGGGGTTAAAAACAGTAGCATCCAAGGTACTTGCTCCTATAAAGAGTATGTGGGAGAGACTTTTAGACTTTGTAACAACAATTTTTTTAGGTAGAGTTGCAATAAAATTATTTGAATGGTTCTCTGATAAGGAGAATCAAAAGAAAATAAAGGCAATAGGAAGATTTATTAAAGATTTTTGGCCTGCATTATTGGCAGGGTATTTATTGTTTGGTAATGCATTAAGTAAATTTATTATTGGTTTTGGAGTAAAGTTGGTTGCATGGTCAGCAAAACTTATAGCAAAGGTTATCCCTGCACTTGGAAAGGCACTTGCCAAAATGAAACTGGCTGCATTGGGTAAAGGAGCACTTATTGCAGGAGGAGTAGTAGCTGCTGGAGCTGGTATCTATGGTATAGGTAAGATGCTTGGTAAGGATAAAGAAGGAGAGAATATAACAGAAGCAGTAACTACCGGAGTGGAAGATGGTGGTGCAAATCAAGTAGATGTAGAAAGAGCATTACCTCAAGGTGTAGATACTGGTGTAGGTTCTGGTCAATCTCCTATTGATACTATAAGAAATGAAGCAATAAATCCTCTTGGATCTAATGTACCTAATTTAAAATTTAATCAAGGTGGATCAATTCCTGGAAGTGGACCTAATACGGATACAGTTCCTGCAATGCTCACTCCTGGTGAGTTTGTTATGAGTAGAGGAGCAGTTAATAAGTGGGGTCTGGATACTTTAGAAAATATGAATGCTGCTGGTGGTGGAACTAATCTTCCTGGACTTGGAGGAGGTGGTGGTGGTACTGACTCACTGACTGAACAAGCAAAAGTTAAAACATTTGGTAGTGCTATTCTTGATTTCTTTAGTGGTGATGATGGAAGAAGCAGGCGAATGACAGACCTGGAGATGTCTCAGCGAATGGCTGGGGGTGGTGAAGTAAAGCAGTTGGGAACATCTGCTGCAAAAAGAATAAAAATGAAATCCTTAGAATCAAAGAAGACTTACTTAATAGAAGTTTTAAAAGAAAGTAAGGAGAAAACTGCTCAATCAGAAAAAAGTATTGCTAAATCTAATCCAAAGGTTAATGTTCCCAAAGCTCCAGAGAAGAAAAAATCAACAATTGCTTATGAGGAGCAGAAGGTACTCGCACAACAATCCCAACAAAATGGACAGAGCCCAGTTAGGCAGGATTTACCTCCTATTGATGCGGGAGCAATGATATCATCATCTAAGATCAAAACCCTAGGTATAACGGTATAAGATTATGGTTCTTCTTGGTGCGGTAAAAAAGATTGGAGCAGGAATGCTCAAGGGTAGAAAGAAAAAACAAACTGGTGCGGTGAGTGCCAATAAGGTGACTGGAAATTCAGTTAAGGCAAATCCTAATGCTACATTAGATGCTAAGAAAGTAGTTCCTGCTGCTACATCTGCAGAAAATATAAGTAAGTCTGCAGGTGGGTCTAAATTTAAGACTGTAGAGGAAGCTGCATTAAAAATAAAAATAACTACGATTGAAGTTAATACTTTATTGAAAGGATCTCTTGCACTTGATAAGATGCAAGAGGCAAATAAAAAAAAGACTCAACAAGAACTTAAGAGGACTAAAGCAGAGAAAGATTTAGAAAAGGATAATAAAGGTAAGTTTAGTTTACCTATACCAGGAGCTCAAAAAGTTAAGAGTTTGTGGCAACGTATACAAGACTTCTTTCTTAAGATATTTTGGGGATTTCTAGCAGTCAGGTTGCTTCCATTATTACCGAAAATCGCTGCGATTTTACCGGCCATTGGAAATGCAGCTGAGTGGTTTATTGGTTTGGGGATTGGTTTTATTGATGCTTTAGGTACTGCTCTTAAGGTTGGATACGATGCTTATGATAAAACAAAAGAGTGGGTAAAGGATAAATTTGGTGAAGATTCTGCTGAGAAGTTTGATTCATTTATGGGTTTGGTGAATAAGGTAATTAATCTTACTATTGCTCTTGCACTGGGAGCTGCAGCTTTCGGTGGAAAAAAACCTAAAGGACCAAAACCAAAACAACCTAAGAGAAACATTAAGAATAGATTAAAAAGAACAAAAAAATTATTTAAGAGACGTTTTGACCCTAAACGTGCTGAGAAATTAAAAAGAGTAAAAAATATTAAAAAAATTAGAGCAGACAAATTAGCTAGGACAAAGAAGTTTGGAAATTTGAGAAAAATTGCCAAGGCAAAGAAATTTGTAGGTAAGACAACTCAAGCAGCTGGTAAGACAACTCAGGCAGTTAGTAAGAATGTTGGTAAGGTAACTAAAGCAGTTAGTAAAACATCTCAAGCAGTTGGTAAAAATATTAGTAAGGTAAGTGGTAAAGTAAGTCAATCTGCTGGTAAAATTGTCACCCGACTAGGGATGAAGATGAATACTGGGATGGTTCAGAGCATGAAAGGACTATCTAAAATGGCAAAGGGAGTTAGGATTCCTATTGTTGGTCCTATATTAGCAGCTTTAACTTCTTATCTTGCAGAAGGAAAATGGGATAAAGCATTATTCATTGGAGTGGGAACTGCATTGGGTGAATTATTAGGAAGTTTAATTCCAATTCCCGTGATAGGTACTTTGTTAGGTGGAGCAATTGGTTTTTATATTGGTGATTTATTATATACTCTCTTCCGAGGTGGAGGTGTTGCAGAAGTTGGTAAGAAATTGCAAGAGGATTTGAAAAAAATGTTGAGTGTAGGGAAGGCAATATTTGATTGGTCAAAGTTAGGTCTTGGTAGATTAATAGAGGGTCTTCCTAAAATTGGCGCTTTTGGTGTTAAAGCACCAAATCCAGCATGGTTACTTAATCCTCTCAATATGGTTGATAAAGCCAAATTAATTGGAAAGGCATTCTTCTCAAAAGATCCAATGGTAGAGGAGAAGAAGAAGGAGGAGACTACTCAAACGGGTTCTACTACGATGAGTGGAGAGGAGTTAGAAGCAGCAGAGACGACAGATACGACACTCCATACAGGTGGATTAGTGCCTGTAGATACGTCAGCATATCTACAGGGTGGTGAGATTGTTATTGATGTTGATAGTGCAGGACCAGCAAAAGATATGTTACTTGCTATTAATCAAGCTAATTCGTATGAAGGTATTGTCGAGGCTATTAGAAAATTTGCTCCTTATGAGGCATTGGAACCAGAGACAATTATGGTTTCCAATCCTGTTGCTGAGGTTAGCCAGATTGAAAATGCACCATCTCAGTCTTCTGCTCTTCCTATAGTAATAGGTGGGGATGAAGACCCATATGAAACTCTTGATTTCTTTGGTTAAATAGAGGAGGAGGATATACTTAAATGTCAAAACAGACAAAACAAATTTCAGGAGCAAAAGCCACTTTACCTGCCTTTAAGGAAGGAGAAGGTACAGGTATTCAAAAAATTACTATTTACTCGAATGATGATAAAGGAAAAACTGTAAGTGTTGTTAATAGTACTATGGTTGTTGAATATTATGAAAGTATTTTACAAGATGCGATTAGAGCAACAGTAACATATACAGATACTGGTAATACTATTGATAATAAAAGTGCTATGGAAGGACTGCCTATTGTTGGTCAAGAAGCTGTGGGATTTAAGGTTGCAGATAATAATGAACAAACTTTAGATATGCTTTTATATGTAAATAAAGTTACTCCTCTTTTAGATGACACTAGAAAGTCTTTAGTTCAGTTGGAGTTGGCATCTAGAGAATTTATTTGGAATGAAAAGGTAAGAGTTAATGAGTGTATGAAAGGAAAAATATCTGATCATGTTGAGAAACTTTTAACAGATTCTAATTATCTGGGCCCTACTCCAGAAGCTAAACAGCAAGAGGGATATAAAGAGAAATTTAAGAAGGAGTTGATTGAAGAAACTGCAAATGATTATAATTTTATAGGAAATAATAAGAAACCATATTACTTAATTAATTGGATATCTCGCGGAGCAGTTCCTTCTTCTGATGCAAATCCAAAAGCAAAAACTGGGAAGGGGAATAGTGCGGGATTTCTTTTTTATGAAACTGGTGAAGGATTTAATTTTAGATCTATTGATGGTTTAATGAATATAGAAAATAATGAAGTAAAGAAATCCTATATCTTCAATGAAACTTCAGATTTAGGAACTAAGGTAGGGTGTGATATCCCAGATGGATATGACGGAAAGGCGCTTTCATATGAAGTAGATAATAAAGTTAATGTACAGAATAAACTTAAAATGGGAGCTTATTCTACTCGTCTTATTACTCTTAATCCTTTTAATCTTGAATTTAATGTAATCACTCCTAATGCTGGTACTACTGGCGCTGATGCAGCAGGAAATCAAAAGAATTTAAAACTTGGTGGAAAGAAGTTACCATCTTTAAATAAAGAGTTTGATAAAACAGGTAAAAATAACGAGTATTCTAGAACGACATATATGCTGTTGGATCCTGGAACATTACCGATTGGAAAGGGAGTTGGTAAAGAACTTTCTAAAGATGGAACAGGACAATTAGGAGAAAAATCTGAAGAACAAAATTACAAACCTGAAGAAGTACTCAATCAGGGGATTATGAGGATGAATCAACTGTTTGCTTTGAAAACAACAATTACTATCCCAGGGGACTTTTCATTGCACGCAGGAGATGCTATATATGTGGATGCTCCTCAACTTAAAAAAGATACTAAGAATGATGAAGTAGACAAACAAACTGGTGGTAACTATATTATAGCAAATTTGTGCCATTATATGTCTGCTAAAAATACGGTAACTAAACTAGATTTAATTAGAGATTCCTTTGGTAGAAGACCTAAAGGTGGTCAAGGTGGAAGAAAATCTAGGTATAGTAGTGGAGTACGTCGCTAAATATCAGGGTAAGGGACTAATTTTATGTCAGAAATTAAACACGATTTAGACCACGAAGTCTATATTGATCCAAAGGATCATAAAGAACATATCAATCATGGTATGCTTGAATATACTAAGGAAGATTTAGAATCTGCTCATGCATATTACGATGAGTATCATAAGGGTGAGGAAGTAGATAAGAATGATGGTCAGATAAATGATTATCATACAAGACATCAGGATCAACATCTTGAAGTGTATTGTGATGATCATCCAGATGCATTTGAGTGTAGAGTATACGACGAATAACTTATGGAAGGCAGTCCTCTATTTAATCCAGGTTTTTTAGGATCTACCTTTATTTGGTGGGTTGGTCAGGTTACTGACGATTCGGTATGGAGAGATAATATTCTTGCTGGTAAGTACAAAACTGCCAGTGAAATTCCTGGGTGGGGATATCGTTATAAAGTAAGAATCCTAGGAGTTCATGATCAGGGACAGACTACTATCCCTGATGAGGAATTACCATGGGCACAGGTAATGTATCCTGTTACTGCTGGTGGTGGACAAGCGAATGTATTCCAAACATCTGCATTACGTCAAGGTATGATGGTGTTTGGATTTTGGCTAGATGGTCAAAATATGCAGACCCCTGTTATTATGGGAGTTTTGGGCAATAATCCTCAAACAGCACTAGGAACAACAATTGGAAAGAATGATGATTCTGTTACTAATGCACAACCAGGAAGTTTAGCAAAAAGTGGATATGCTAAAGGACAAGATCCACCAACAGGAACAGCACAAGAAAAAGTCCCATCTAGTGGTCTTGTAGTAGAGAAACCTAAAAAACCAGATGTAGCAAAAGATTTAGCTTCTTCTGCACCAGGAACTAAACTTAATAAGTATGGATTGGCTGCTAATAGAGCAATATCCAAATTTCAAGCAGCGGATATTGAAAATGCAACTGCACAAGCAGAAAAGATTGGATTGGAGGGAGCATCTAAATTATCTTCTATTGCAGGTTCAGTTCAACAAGGAATTGCAAATCGAGCTGCAGGAGCAAATTCACCTGATGCAGATGCAGCACCTGGAGCTACTTTAGAAGCATCTGGCGGTGGTGGTCATCAACAAACTGCTTTTGATGTGAAGTTGAATGACAAATATACAATGGAAAAAATTGTATTGATGAAACCTGATGATATTGTTGGATCTGCAACTAAAGCAATACAAACAGAGATTGATAATTTAAGTGCAAAAGTTGATAAGTTTATGGGTTCAAGGAAGAATTATATTGATGCTGTATCAGGACCTCTTAATAGAGAAGGATTAGATAAAGAACTTCAAGTAACAGCAGAGAAGGTATCTAAATTCCAAAAAATTATTATGGATAAAGTTGCGGAATATCAATCCAAAAAGTTAAATAAAGAACTTGCGAAAACTGTTGCTGCAATGCCATCTAGTATGAGGGCAATGTTTGGAGATCAGAAATTCCTTAATACAGAAGAGAATATTAAGCAGTTTAATGGTCTTACCAACAAATTAACTAGTCAACTAACAGGTATTTTAAGTAGTAAGTTGAATATTGATAGTTTAGTAAAACAAGCTGATGCATTAGCAATTAGTGGAGCTTTATGGGCAGATTCTTCTGCTCAATCTGCGGTGGAAGTACTTGATTTATCCGGTGATAATGCAAATCAAGAAGAGAAACCTCTTATTACAACACCTAAAGTTCCAGTATGTTATGCAGAAGATGTTGTTGCACAAGCAATAGCTTTAAACAAAGATACTATTTCTGGTATTAGTAGTTCACAATTCAATAATTATAATCGTTTTATAGGTGGTGTTCAGAGTCAATTAGAAGCAGCAGAAAAAGAAGTTGAAGCAAGAGCATTTGATAAAACTAGTTTAGGAAAAGTTTTAGAGATAAGTGATGAGGAAGAAGATGATTTGCCGATAGGTGGTACGAATTACTATACAGATAATGGAGTTCCTTGTGCAGGTGGTAATGGAACAGGATTTAAGGTTGATATTGTAGTTTCTACTGGTGGTTGGTATGATAGTGGGTTTGCTACAATAAATGATGAAGGTGCTGGATATACTGTTAATACTGCTGATAGTGGAGGTCCTTCTGGTACAGGATCTACAACAGGTGCTACTGTCACTGGTGGTTCTGGTAGTGGACTTAAGTTAAATTACACTATATCAGGTGGTAAGATTACTGGTATTAGTACTAATACTGTAGGAGCAAATTATAAGGATGGTGATGTTCTTACTATTGTTAATAATGCCGCAGCAACTCCTTCCACTAATGCTACATTTACTATTGATAAGGTTAGGGGAACAGTTGATACTATTGAAAATGGTGGTATAACGATTGCAGATCCTGGTAGTGGTTATAAAATGGGTGATTTTATGACAGTAACTCAAGATGGTAGTGGTAATAACTGTGGTGTAATGGTTGTTGCTCTTGTAAATCCTGGTGAGAAGAAAGCAACAGCAGGTCCAGTTTCACCTGGTGATACTAGTGGTTCAGTTGCTGATTCTATACCACAGATAGGACAGAAATTAGGTTCAATACTTCCTAATCTTAGTGGAATGCTTGGTAATATGACTCAGGCATTAGATTTTGAGAATCTTAAAACAAATATTTTTCCTTTTGAAGTTCCTCCTAACCCTGCAGTTTCCGATTTTTACACTTTAGCTACTGGTGGTGCTAGTCAAGGTGAGACTGAAGTACCAAGTGCTAATGCGATTAGAAAAGCAATTCCTAAGATCGATGTTTCTAAGATTGCGGATGCTATACCTGAGATTCCTTTTGCAGAACCAGGCAAGGGTGCACCAGATATTAAATTAATTAGTCAACAAATTGGTGGGCTAGGTTCTGGTTTGACCAAACAAGATGTTGATGAACAATTAAAACAAGCTCAGGCAGGACTTAAAGCAGGACTTGATCAAGCCTTGGATACGTTCTAATAAATATTAATTATGAAGAATCTATTTGGTAGAATATAAAGATAAATGACAGAACCGACGTTCGATATTTTTGGACCTATAGATCCCAAAGCGGATATTAGGGTGGGGTATATCTCCACTGATAGAGGATATGTGTCTGGTATTAATATTTGTGAGGCTAATGCTTATGCAAAGAAGAATCCAGGCCAAACATTTATTTTTAAACCTAAGAGAGATGTAGTTAAGTTTTTAAATATTAATCAGGTTAATAGATTGGTTACTGATCCAAGTCTTTCTGGATTAGATGATAGTTGTCCTGATGGATTACAGATGGAAGGTGAACCTTTACCTCCTAGGATGATTTTTATGGGTGGCGGTGGAGTTGGAGTTGTGGGAAATCCTGTTATTGGTGATGATGGATCAGTAATGGCAGTTCATTTAGTAGATGGGGGATATGGTTATCAATATCCTCCTATTGTTGAAGTAAGAGATGATAGTGGTATTGGTCAAGGTGCAGTTATTAATGTTAGTGTTGGGGATATTGCTGAACAACTTGAATATTATGATAAAGAAGAAGATTTTGAAGATTATCAGATTTGTGATTCAATTTTTACAACTCCAGAATTGAGTGATGGAGGTAAAGAATCACGTACTGCAGCAAGAAGATCTGAATATGGGAGAAGGTGGAGTCCTGATGGAAAGGATTTGGGTAAATGGGTTCCTCAACAGTATGTTAGCGATGGGACAATACCTTTCAGTGATGTAGTAGATGAGTATATTAAGAAGGTACGGTCATCTGGTGAGAATTGGTGGACAACTAGAATGCATCCACCATTACAAGTAGCATCGGGTAATAAAACAACTAAAGAATTTTATAAAGTAACTGATAAGACTTTTAAAGAAGAACATGCAAAGAATGGAACCAGTCCTCCAGATGGGGGATGGGGTAAATTTATGAATTCTTATGCAATTTCACCAGTTCCTCCTTCTAATGCTAAACCATCTGATCATGCTGGTAAGTGGTATACTTTTGAATGGAATCAGGAGTTTCCTTATGATGGGGAATATACTTTCCGTGGAGCAAAAGATAATAGAGCAAAGTTTTATCTTGACAATCAATTTATTTCCGATTTAGATAATTATACGGGTAAATTAACTCCAATTAAAAAGACTATTAAGGGTGGAAATCATACCATTAGATTGGATCTTTATAATATCCCTATAATGGAGAAGGTGAAGGTGCAACAGAAGTTAGCATCTTCATCTAAGAGTGTTACTTTTAATATTAGTTCTGATGCACAGTTTGCTAATAGTATCAGGATAGAAGGACTTGATATTTTAGAGTCTAAAAAGAATAAGGGAGCTCAAATAAATGCAAAAATTACAAAAGATATTGAGTTTGGAAGAAAGTATAAAGTAGTATTGGATAGTGCTCAATCTACTGCTGGAGTTCGATTAAGAATAAGGGATCAATCCATTTTAGAAATGGAAGAGCATACTGATAATGATTGGAAAGACGTTGTATGTGCTGCTAGTGCAGGATATTTTCATAGTATAAGTGGAAATGTATGTTATTTTACAGTTGATGCTCCTAGTCTTCCTGATTCATCGTCAACAGAATCTAAAGGAAGTCAGACCAGAGAAATTTTTAATACTGTTGATTATATTGGTAAAGCAAATAGAAAATTATGGAGAACCAATGTTTATAATCGGGGTGGATTTTTAAATGAATATGGAGTATGCCCTTTTGATACTTTGAATTTATTAGATGATAATCCATATGCAGGTACGCATAAGATTGTATGGCCTAATGTTGAATTTCCTCTTGATGGAAATTATGAAATTGAAATCGAAGTTGATGATAACGTAGATCTTAAAATAGGAGATCAAGTTTCTATTAGTAAAAAGGGATTTGTTGGTGATAGTAATGAAAGTACTGGGAAGTTAAAATTAAGTCGTTATATTAAACAAGGAAGGCATTCTATCACTGCTGATTTATTTCAAAAAGCAGGTGGTGTATTTGGATTCAAGCAGCCTGATGGAAATAAAGTTCAATTGACTGAAGTTAAATTTAATGTAAGTACTAATGCAGGATTAGCTAATAAGATTACAGTTCCTGGATTATTTTCTGTAGGCAAGCAGCATAAAGGTGCTCAAATAAATGAAAACTTTGCCAGAAATGTGCAGGCAGGAAAAGAGTATGAGGTGATATTAAGTACTAGTACTTGGGCTCAAGAGGATATTAAATTAAGAATAAAGGATGATGGTAAAAGATTGGAGATGGAAGAGTGGAAAGATAATGATTATAATGATTTGGTATGTACAATAACCTCAGGTAGATTTTATAATATACAAGGAAATAGATGTAAATTTATTGTAGATAAGACCATTAAGGGTATTAACCCAATGGCTCTTGCTATTAACATTAGAACTATTTTTTCTGAGAAAGAGATTCAAGCTAAGAGATCTTGGAATCAAAATCCAATGGGAGTTGCATTAACGATTGATGCACCATTGCCACCAATTCCACAAGAACCAATCCCAAAACAGGAAGGAAGATGTCCTAATAATCCATTTTGGACCACTAGATTTCCTGGTGGTAAAGAGATGTGGTATCCTGTAAGGAAAGGGAGGTATGATTGGGGTAAAACTTTGAATACGTATGGTATTTCACCTCTTCCTCCATTATCTGATAAAGGAGATCCTAAGAATGATGAAGGTAGTTTTACAAATGTTTGGACTAAGAATTTCCCATATGGTGGATATTATAAAGCCATAATGGAAGTAGATGATTTTGGTGAATTGTGGATTGATGATAAGAAAATATTGGACTATCCGAAAGATGCAAATGCTGATGGAGTTGCTGAGAAGTTATTTTATATTTCTGGTCCGAACTCTCCGGATCAACCTCCTGCTAGTCATGATATAAAAGTTGTTGTTTCGAATACAAAGTCTGAAATAAAGAAAAGGATTAATGCAAAAGTTTTTAGTACATTAGATTGGATTGGTGGTGGTAATAATGTTACTACAACAGAGACTAAAACTACTAGTTTTAGAATTACTTCTGATGCACAGTTTGCTAATGGAATAAAAATTCCAGAGTTAGATATTGATGTGAGTAAAAAATATAAAGGTGCTCAGTTAAGTGAGAATTTTGAGAGGGAGGTTCAAGTAAATAAGGTTTATGAAGTTGAACTGTGGAGTTCTCAGAGTAGAGAAGGTGTGAGATTAAGGAATAAGGGTGAATCTGTATTGGAGATGGAAGAACATAGTGATAATGATTGGAAAGACATTGTATGTTCTGCTACTAATGGAAGATTTTATGATTTCAAACCTGGTGCAAATAAGGCTACATGTAAGTATGTAATTACTGGTACTACTAAAGCGTCATCTGCTCTTGCTAGCAATACAACAAGAGAAGGTATTACTTATTCTGGACCACATTTATTCCATCATCAGGATAAGAGGTGGGGTCAAATAATGAATAAGAATAGCGTTTCTCCTATTTCTTCTCCTACTCAAAGTTTATCGGAGCCGAATGATAATATTCTTGGAACCAAAGTTTTAATTTGGAAGAATGTTGATTTTCCTCAGACTGGACAATATCAAATAACTTTTGCGGCTGATAATAATGCAAAGTTGTTTATTGGTGATAAAGAAATTTTATCAGCTTCTGATAATTTTAAGTTGGATGAGTATGTAGATACTCCAGTAAAAATAGATAAAGGTAAGTTTGATATTAGAGTTGAGTTATTTAATGCTCATCATGGGTATAGAAAAAGTGCTAGTGATAATGATAGAAAGTTTTTATCTAATCCAACTGGTGTGGCTCTTCGTATTAATACCAAATTATCTGTAGATAGTGGTAATTATAAATCCTGGAAGGAAAATAGTATTGGTATTGGTGTAAAACTGATTCCTCCTCCTTGTCCTAAACCTATAAAAGGAAAGGGGAAGGTTAAAGATCCTGTTGTACAAGATCCTGGAAATGGGTATAAGAGAGATCAGGGTGGTGGTTATCCTGTTGAATTGGAATTAACTAATATTGTTATTAAAGATCCTGGTATAAATTATAATTGTGCAACGGATACAATAAGACTTGAACCAAGTAATGGAGCAGAACTTAAATTAGTTTGTGGTCCTTTTGGTAGAATTGAGGCTGTTGATGTTGTTAAACCTGGAAGAGGATTTACTGCTACTCCTAATGTTATAATAGATTCTCCTACTGGTGTTAATTTAGAGGTAGCACCACAATATAAGATAGTTGTGGATCCTCTTCCTGAACCTGAGAGACTGATACAGGTAACTGATCTGGTTGGTATTAAACGAACTGGATATTATAAAGGTAGACCTTATTATGGCGCAGTATTCTATAAGGATAATATTCGTTATGCTGGTTGGTATGAAACTGCTGGTGAATTAATACAAATTTATGATACAATGCAAGAAAGTATTGATGCTGAGGTCACTACACCACCATCTGCAATCCTCAAACAAGGTTCAGATGTTTCTAGTAATGATCCACGACTTAATCTTCCAGGGACTCCTGAGAACCTTACCTAGGTAATTTAAAAAAATGACAGCTGCTAAGAAAGGAATAGATGCTCCTGGAGCTATATCACGTAATACGGTTAATACGCGATTACCTGGTAGAGCACCTGGTGATAATCCAACAGATACTTCCAAACAGAATTATACTGAACTTGGTTGGGGTAATGAAAAGGGATCTATAAGGTTAGGTCATGTTCATAAACAAGGTGATGTAACTGCTGGTGTTATTCTCCAAACACCTGATGCAGAACATCAATTATCCTTAGATATTGATGGACCTAGGAAGGGATGGACTACATCAACTGGACCAGGAAATTTTTCAGTTGAATGTGGTAGTGGTAATGATGAAGCACAAGATAGCTTGATTCTAAATGCAAAGAATGGTAATATTATGATTACTGCCACAAATGGAAAAATTAGATTACAAGGAACTGATATTGAATTAATTGCTTGCGGTACTGGTGACAGTAAAGGAAATATTAGGATGAATGCAACGGAGAGTATTGAAACTAATTCTAAGAAATTGTTGATGAGTGCTAAAGCATATTATCGAATTGCTACTCCGGGGATTGGTGAGGTGGTTGCTAATGCGGTTCTTCAAATGTATGGATCTATATTTCGTGGTGTATCTGATGGGTGCATGTTTAAAAATGCTAAAACGGGTGGACAGAGATTTGCTATTTTACAGAATACTCTTGCTGCAGGAACTATAGCAACAGGTACAGGTGCAGATCCAAATGACCCAGATCAAAATTAAGGAGATATCAAATGCAATTCGATGACGTAAACATTGGTGGACAACTTATAGTTGGGACTGGAGTTTGTCCTGCTATTAAGGCTGGAAATGAAGCAATTAATGGATCAGCATTAATAGAGGGTCCGCTAGTTCTTGGTGATCCTTTAGACTTTGCGGCACAAGAAGCAACTTTAATGGTTGGTAAGACTAGTAATGATGATCCTGATTCCACAATGCCGGAGAGTTCTTTAGGTTTTAGTGGTAATCAACCTACAGCAATTAAGGTAAAGGGAAATACTTATTTTGAAGGGGATTTATATGTAACTGGATCAGTTGATTGTCTTTCTACTGGAAGATTAGAAGCCAGTCATGCCATTGCCCGTGCTTTACCTAAGAAATTTGATATTGTTCATCCATCTAAAGGAGAAGGTTATCGTCTTGCTCATGCGTGTGTAGAAGGTCCTGAGGTTGGTGTTTATCACAGAGGAATGCTTAAGAATGAGAAAGAAATACTTTTACCTTCTTATTGGAAAGATTTAGTTCATGAGAATAGTATTACTGTTCAACTTCAACCAATTGGTTCTCATCAAGACATTATTGTAAAGAGATGGGATACTGAAAAGGTATATCTTCAATCTCAAGGAGGGTTGCCCATCCATTGCTTCTATCATATTTTTGCTGAAAGGAAAGATGTTAATCCAATAATAGTTGAATATGAAGGTCAAACTTATCAGGATTATCCTGATCCAGAATCTAATGATCCCAAGTATGCAGGACAGAATACTATAACTGGATAATTTATGCTTTGTTTATTTCCATCTGTTGTGCATGAGTTGGTGGTAAAGGATTTTGAAAATATTCAAGATGGGTTAGTCAAGTATGCATATGAAGAGAATAAAAAGGATTTTGAAGGAGTATTGAAGTCTAATTTAGGTGGTTGGCAATCTAAACCCAAGTATGCTTCTTTTGATAACCCTTTATTAGATTTGATTAGGTATAATATAAATGATTATTTTTATGGTAGAAGATTGGTGAGGGATGGTGTAGAACTTTCTGTTACTGATATGTGGATTAATATTACTCAAGCAGGAGGATTAAATCAGGTTCATTGTCATCCTGGTTCTGATCTTTCGGGAGTTTTTTATTTAAAAACTTCACCTAATTGTGGTAATATTGAATTTCTTTCACCTCATCAAAAGGATCATGAACGTGAGATTGAGATGTATAGTGATGATCTAAAGGAAAATTTAAAGACTGCTTATGGTTATTGGGTCCCATCTATTGAGGGTAAAATAGTTATTTTTTCATCATCTCTTTTTCATGGTGTACACCAAAATAGAAGTAGTGATGATAGGATATCAGTTTCTTTTAACATGAAAATAGTATTACCTTGACTTCTTCTCTAGTTTGTGCTATGTTTAGTGCTTATACTGGGATGCATCAACCGATGGATGACGAATATTTGACAAGATGTGTGGTAGATCCTGCTAAAAGAACTTTCTTCCTTTATTCTAATGAAGGTCAAGAGAAGAATATAAAGTGTGATACTGTAGAAGAGTTTATGAATGTATTGAAGTTGGTACGTGCTACTTGTCCGGAAGAAAGATTATCATATGCTAATCCAGTCATTTATTAGACTTTATTCTAATAAATAGAATATGGACATTAAACTCTGGTATTCAAAACATATGAAGCAATGGCGGTGGTCATTGATTGATCCTGTGAGTGGAAAACAAGAATCAGGACAACAATGGGATTTGCATGATGCTATGGGTGATGTTGCCAATACAGTAGAGCATTTAATAGAGGATGGTTATGAAGGAGAAGTTGAAGATAATGGACGAAGAGTTGTTGGAAGCGGAACGGTGGATTGATGATGATTATGAGATGATCAGTCAATTTTATACTGCAAAACGGATGCATCCCAACATTCCTTTTTATTTGCAAGATGAGAATGGAGATACATTTGTATTTGGGTGGGATTTAATTTTTCAATACATTGCTAAACTGACACAAGGTTCTTACTATCCAGATTGGTAATGCCTTTTTTTGTATG
>VTLG01000962.1_pt1 | contig 23249 bp, 27 predicted proteins | sample 4694571 | NCBI WGS metagenome assembly VTLG01 (sample SAMN12604809, study PRJNA352737) | marine metagenome | biome: ENVO:00000447; feature: ENVO:00000209|ENVO:00000569|ENVO:01000036; material: ENVO:00002151; isolation source: viral sequences binned using virsorter ...
AAATTTAACATCATATCCAGTATCATCTACTCCTATTGTAACTGAACCATCAATTTGCATATTTCCATCTATGTCAGCAGTTCCACCTACAATTAAGTTGTTCTTGATAGTGATATCCCTATCTACATATTCATTCCCATCTGAAGATAAATAAGATTTATGAACCCTGCCTCTATATTTTTTAAAAAGAGCCAGTTGCTTATTAGATGACTGAGCAAAAACAATGTCTCCGTCTTTCATTGATTTTGATGATGGTGGATAACCAATAACCGATTTTGTACCCACAAACGGAGAAGAAGTTTCTTTACTATTCCCTAATACTCTTGATATTCTGTCAGCCATCAAGAAACTCTCTTATGAAGTGTTCTGTATTCAATGGATATGTCATTAATATCAAACGTACCGGAAGTTGGAGGATTGAACTTTAATTGTATACTTTGACAACTTATAGGAGATGATGGAGTAAAAGTAGCTACATCCCAAGCTGATACTCTATCCAAATCTCCTGAATCATCACCTGCTGGAGAAACATTTGAGCCTGTAGCGAAATCTGACCAAGAATCCTTTCCATCTATGGAATATTCCAATGGGGTTAATTGGTCTACTGATGATTTATATGTGGCATAAACTTTATATATTTTTTTAACATTTGATGGATTTCCAAAATCAATATCTTTAGTAGTTATATTAATATTGGATTGACTAGCTGGCTCATTATTCCAATATCTCATTTCAACTGTGCCGCTACTGTCGTATCCAAAAAATAAATTACCCTGCCAATCTGTTACAAAATTAGTGTATTTTTTCTGGTCTGTAAAAGCATTATCAGCAAAAGCCCAAGACCTTGTTTTAAAATCATATATATAAGCATCTCCACTACTGACACTACCATTTGCAGACACACCACCATAATTATTCCCCGTTAAATTGTCGCCATTTGAATCTTTCATAACAATTAATTGTTTACGTCTTTTTTCATATCCAACTATACTGTAGCCAACAAGATTTGAGCTGTAAATAAAATCATTCCATGCCGGTGGAAAAACCCCATTAGCACTGCTAGTTTCAACTATTTTATTATCTATTAAATTTATTATCTTGCTTCCATCATATATATAACAACCATTTTCATTAACCCAGCATATGCCATAATCTGTTCGTACAACAGCGCTAGGATGTTGTACCCCGTTGTGTTTAATGTTTTCCTCGAGAAACCAATTTGAGTCTGACGGTGACGATATATTAATAATTTGAACTGATTTTTGCTTGAAAGCCAAAAGTCTATCGGCATATTCTTCTAGTTTAACATAATTCTCAGCATCACCCTTAACAGCATCAATATAATTAAAAGATGGAAATGTATCAAATTTGTTAGGCATAGAATACATTATTCTATCACCATATACAGTAGCCTGACCAGTATTAGGATTAACAGTTTTTACATGAGCAACAAAAGCTCTCCTATTTGCTACTATAGCTGTCTTCCATCCTTCGTTAATACCACCAATCGTTATTGAATCCACCGTTGGTGGAAATCCATTTATACTCTCATATGTATCCAAATTAGGTGAGAAAGAAAAAGCCGCCTCACTATATAATTCGGTTTCTCCACTACCAGCACTATCGCTTAACGGGTTCCAGCCTGTTGAAGCACCGATATCACTTTCATTTCTTTGAACATAGTCAGCATCTATAGATGCCCTAATTCCTTTTCTAAGACTTATATCAACTAATAATCTCCAAGGCTCATCATTTTCATCATCTGGTCTGAAATAAACTCTTCCACCGCTAATCCTTTCATCATAACTTCTTTCTGCTCTAATTCTTATTTTCTGTTTATATTTTTCTGAAACAGTAAAAGTATTACTTGCTGATGGAACATATAATAACGATTCCTGATTCTCATCATATATAAAACTAATAGCTACTTGATAAACATCTCCTATCCATGTACTTGCGGCATCGGATGCTTCTGCAACTGAAATATTAAATCCGGCTCCGGCAGTACCTAAGTAATCACCCGCACTACCTGCTCCGTCTGTTGTATCAATTTTACATTCAGTAGGCGGAGCTAAATTATTTAAGTTGTCATAAAATCCATGATAAATCTGACCGGAAATAAGAATATTATTAGATGTTGTATTTTCAAAATGAACATTCTCTACATACCCATAATGGTGAATAATTGAAGAATTATTAAAATTTGTGTCACAAGCCCGTATAGCATTATCAACGAAATAATATGATATTTGAGAATCTCCAGCCGCAAGCAATGTATCAGTACCATCACTTCGTAAATTTAAACTTGTACCAGACCAGCCAGATGCACCAACATTTCTTTGCCATATATCTACCTGACCATTAGCCGCATCACCTAAAGCAACAAATGTTTCACCAATTAAATGACGCTTAATAACGGCTCCCTGACCTGTTTCAGCAACAATATATGGCTTTACCTTTATTTGTGAATCATCAGCATCGGAGCCAGAATCATAAACTCTTCTAAATCCGTTATTTAGATTTGTTCCAGTTACAGATATTATACTGCCTACTGGATATTTATCCGCTTCGTCATTTATAGTTGCTAATTCAATTATATCCTTATCAATAAAATCAACATCATTATTACTACTCCTATCTGTTTTATAGCTTGATATCTCCAAACTAAAATCAGATTCAAATACAGCAAGACCATAACCGGGAGCAACTGTAGCCGCCCTGTCATTTATGGTTGAATTATAATCAGCCTCACTACCACGAGTTCTTATAGAACCCTGTTTGTCAATCATAACATTAACAGCATTACCAAGTTCATTTACATTCAAATCCCTTGGGTCTTTTAGATTATTAATTCCACCAGAGAAATTATTTAATATTAATTGCTGTTTAGGCACTATTTACCTTTAAACACACCTTCTAATAAATCTGTTACTACATCCATCATTTCTTCAAAGAAGATTTGTTCTTTCTCTTCCTTAACAAATGGAATGTTAATTTTTTCATTCATTTTTGTAGCCAACATATCAGAAAATTCATCAGATGCTATATGTCCCATAGCTTCTTCTTTCATTTTATCTGCTTGCTCTTCAGCTAACCTTACTAACATTGATTTAATATCCATTACATTACCTTCATTACTAGGTTTACGATTATAGGAATAGCGAACATCGCTACTCCACCCCAAGTTTTTATTTCCACAAGCCTTGACTCATGTTCAGCCACCTTGCCATTTACTTTTTCAAGATGCTTATCAATTCTTTCTATATGCTTAAAAATAGACACTTGTCTTTCATTTAACCTTGTAAGCAAACGAATAACTTCTTCTCTGTGTGCTTCTACTCTCATTTGCTATTTATCCGACCAGATAAGTATGCAATCTTTTCAGAAGCCTCAGATAGTTCTCTAACGACATCTTCCCTGTGTCTCAAAGAAACATCATCTGATTTATTCCATCTTTCAATTAGTTTTATTATCATACCTTCCATATTTGCTAGTGTTTCTGATTGTCCACGATTTTCAACTTTTAAATCTTCTAATGTCTTTTGTTGAGAATCTGATTTCTTTGACATTGATACCACTAGATATATAAACATCACGCCTACAACGCCAATCATCCCCGCTTCGCCATATATCGCCATAAAATCCATTATTTACTCTCTTAGTTGACATTTGTCAACGCCTAAAATGTAGTATATTTCGCACATTTTACTTCAAGTGGGTAGCTAGACTATCCATTTACTTCTTTTTCCGCTTTCCCCAACTCAATGGGTTAATGTTAAATTCTTTTTCATAGAAACTCACTTTCTCTTCTAATTGCTCTCTTTGTAAAGTCTCTTCCACGATATGTTTACCAAGTAAGTCCCCAATTTTAACGTCAGCCGTGACCATCGCTTCTTCAAGGTTACCCAATCTACTTTCAATACGCCAATAACCATAAACGAGCATACCAACAAGCACAAGTAGCTGACCCAGCCATTTAAGGTTAATAGAAACAATAGCATTGTCATCAACCACAGTCCCCCTATAACTTCTAGCAGTTTTGGGATTATCACTCATCTCACCTCAGTATTAAAATATTAAAGTAAGTATGATTAAAAAAACACAATATGCAATTAATATTGCAATTTCAGGATTTATCTTTTTCCACGAAAACATACTGTACAGGAATCCTATAAGATGTTGAAATGTTACTTTCCATAATATTTTCTTTTAATAAAGTTAATAATTTTTTTAAACATAGTTAATTTAGGCATAGATTCTCTTCTTTTAAGCCTTTGAGTCCTTCTTATCCTCTGTAAGCTATGCATACTGCCGTAGAATCCGTATGATTTACTATGCCACTAAAATTACCATATAATATTTCACCGGGTATCAAATTAAAAAATGCCGATGTAATATCATCTCCAATATTACTGGTTACTTTTAATTTTAAAAATTCTGTAGTACCACTACTGTCCTTTCCAAGAGCCTGAATAGCTACCCAAGTGCCTGTATCAGGAGCCACAACAGTAGTATCGTGCTCAGCAATAACATCAAACCCATTTTGACCAATTAAAAGATTTAACGATTCATTTGCTGTATATTTATGTAAAGACATATTATATTCCTATACCTTTAAGTGCTTAGATACTTCCGTGTCTCCACTATACATAGGGACTATTCTTGTAAGAAGTTCTGATTTAGTTTCACTTCCACCATAAACAACTCCACGTTTATCATAGAAATCTTTTATTTCTGCTTTAGTATTTGCATCTGTAGGATAATCTGCTTGTGTAGTAGCGACACCATTAATTATATGATGACCTCCTACTATCAATCTTCCATGACCATCACCGTGCTTCTTAGCACATTCAGCAACAAAGAACTCTTCAGCAACCTTAAAGCTATTGCTTTTCTTTGCTACTGTACCATCTACATCAACAAAGTAATCATAAGACGAAGGGTACGTCAGAGTCTCTGTAGACCCATCTGCATATGTTTTTGTGCGAGTAGCACCGGGAGTTGTATTTCTATGAATCCTAACTCGATGACCCTGACTACACCTTCTTACTATCATAACATCACCCACCATGCACAAGCAGTAGCAATGAATATATCAAGGAATGAATCTTCAGCCCATGCTCTCACAGAGCCATAAGGCTTCCAATTTTCCACATAATATTCAATGATTTCCCATAGGATTGCCATAGCAAACACTAATCCAATATTCTGTAAGCCTGCAAATCCAAACCAGTAGAATACCTTTGTTAAGAATAGTCCACCTAAGAGATGCCAGAAACTCCAGACATTTAACTTAGAATTAACCCATGAGAAGTACTTACTTATTTTCATGCTTCTGCTTCAACCTCTTCTGCTTCTTCAGGTTCAAGAGATGAACGTAGCATATTAATGAATGCTTCTTTTCCAACAGATAATTGGTCAGCCATAAACTGATTCGTATTCTGTTTGTTTTGCAAATCGTTAATGTGATTTACCATCATTTTCTGTTCGTCAGTCATATCTTCGATAATGTACTCTTTATCATCAAGATTCAAGACTGGCTTTTCTTTTTTATCTTTAGCCATTATTGACTCCTTGTTTGTTAGTTAATTATTTTACGAAATACATCTCTACTGTATCAGAAACATCTTTCATCTTAATCCATGAACCTGTTGGTTGTCCTTTGGTTATTGGTATCTGTCCAAGTAAACCTACAACGTGCCATTCATCTCGTTCTTCTCTTGACTTGTAAGTCTTAGAAGCATCGTAGTCTGGATTCAATTTCTGACGTTGTTTAGCAACTTCAATTACTTCAGCATCGTCTGGAGCAGTAACGCCATCTGGCAATCTGTCACTATGATATTTGTGTTCTCTAAAGTAAGTATCTTCGACTTTGGAATCAGTAAGGATACCACCCATTGCACCGCCAGTATCGTCTTTCCCACGCTTAGTATATTCTTCAAATGTAATTTCTTCAGACCATTTAACGAGTGAATAATCTTCCCAAATATTTGCACCGTAATCATCTTTATCGAATTGGTCTTTCCAATGAAATACTTGCCCACCACCAACTATTTGATTACCAGACTTCGGTCTTATAACTCCCAAAGGAGTATCACCATCAGAACAAGAAACTATTTGATTACCATCGAGTTTTACTGTTGTACCTACTGCAATTTCCTTACCATCTTTGCTTTCAAAATATTCAGCATAATCCATTGATTGAGATGCGTTAATTGTACCTTCAGCATTTACTACACCAGATATTAATATTTCAAATCTATCCGTAGATGCTGTGCCATCAAACATATCAACAAATTTGTCTGCATTAGTCATCATTCTAAGGTAAAGACCATTTACTCCGCCAGCAGGATTAGTATCAGCATCTACATTACATTGTATGCCAAGTACATCATTACTAATTGTACACCCACTCTCAATATCAACATCTATAAATTGCCCATAAACATCACTATCCACCGTACCACCATCAATATCTGTCATAGTATATGCCCCGTAGACATTATCTGGATTGCCAACAGACAATTTTGCAAGTGTATCAGTTCCATATATTGTCGAACCAGCACCAACAGAATCTGTACATATTGAATAAATCCTTGCTCCCGCTAAAGTACCAAATGTAGCATCTACGGCTCCATCATCATCAAATTCCATAGTAACAAATGTTCCTATAAAATTATCAGCAACATTTGTTACTCCAAGTGTTTTCTTATAGGTTTGAGAAAAACCAGTAAAACCTCCAGTTGTGTCTATTGCGGTATTAGCTGAAACAACCTGACCACAATTAACAGTAGCCCCACTATCCTGTGCCATATACACAGCAGTTACAGAAGCATTACCAAGTGTTACTGAGTTGGCGGCTACTCCTGTTGCATCTGCCCCTATAACAATAGAATTTGTACCACCACCAGTTGCACTTTCTCCAATAATAACATTATCATTATCTGTTGCAGTTCCTAAAGAAGTATTTGCTCCAACGAAAGTTCCTTCTCCATTGCCATCTGCATTTGCACCAGCGAGATACCCGATAGCCGTGTTATTAGTTTCTCCTCCGTCTATTTGATGTAAGGCTCCAGAACCAATTGCGACATTGAAACTTCCTGCTGTAAGTTCATCAAGTGCTCCAGTACCGATTGCTGTGTTATTTGCTCCAGATGTGAGAGTCAATAATGTATCTTTACCTACAGCCGTATTACTATGAGCCGTATCAGTTAACACTCCAGACATTGATGCATAACCTATCGCAACATTGTATTGAGCATCAATTCCTGAAGCAACTCCATCAAAGACATAATTTCCGATACCTATATTATGACTGAAATTTCCATCATTGGCGGATACGCCAGCCTGATAGCCAATCATCAAATTATTCGCACCAGTTGTGTTTGCCGCTAATGACTGGTATCCAACTGCAATATTCCCAGCACCAGATGTGAGGTTAAGAAGAGCAGAATGTCCCACAGCAACACTACCATCAGAAGATTGATTTCCAGTACCACCAGCATTATATCCTATCATCACAGTCTTATCTGCGTCCACAGTATTATATGAAGCATAGGAACCAATCATGACATTTTGTTGTCCAGTTGTCATACCTACTGCTACTTGATTTCCCATTGCGGTATTGTCAGTACCACTTGTGATACCACTTGCGGCATAATAACCAACGGCTGTATTATTATCAGCGGCAGATGTCATATTTCCATCAAGAGCCGCATATCCAATAGCAACATTTTGAGCCGCTCCAGCATTTGTACCAGACATAGCCCCATTACCAACCGCTACATTTTTGTCAATACCATCAGTTGTAGTCGCCCCTCCCAATGCTGAATGACCGATTGCTACGTTATCATCACCTTGAGTTAAGGCATCAGCCGCTTGGTATCCGAGAGCTAAATTTCTTTCACCAGTAGTGAGGGCTGTGAGAGCATCTTGCCCGATGGCAATCGTGCCAGTTTGAGCATTTGCGGCAGTTGAGTTCATTGCCGACTTTCCGATTGCAATACAAGATATCATTGCCGCCGCACCGCCAGTACCAGCATCTTGTCCGATTAAAATATTGTTATCCGCAGTATCCGAGTTAATTGCCGCACCAGCCTCACCACCAATCACTATATTATTTGCTTCATTACCATCAGCCGCCGCCAATGCTGCATTACCCAAAACCACATTAGATGTTCCTGTAGTTACAAGTTTACCCGCATTAGTACCAACCATCACATTGCCATAACCAGTCGAAATTGCCGATGCCGCAAGATAACCCACCGCCGTATTATTACCATCACCAGTATTCTGTGCTGTTAGTGCTTGGTAACCAACTGCCGTAGAATTAGCACCCGTATCTTCTGTTTTTAAGGCTTGATAACCCACCGCCGTATTACCAGAACCGCTTGTCAATGCGGCGAGAGAATCATGACCAATAGAAATCGTACCATCCTGTGTTATAGCCCCAGACAATGAGTCAGACCCAATAGCAATACATTTATCAGCTCCATTGACGGCTCCACCCATCGCTCCATATCCGATACCTACATTATTTGTTTCACCGTCTATAGCATCTCCAGCAGTAGCACCTATCATTACATTCTTTTCACCAGTATCAATGGCATTTAACGCACTCTTACCTACAGCGGTATTATTCGCACCTGAAGTAAGAGCATACATTGTCAAATTCCCAACACCAACATTGTTTTGAGTTCCACTCGTTTTAGTCCCACCACCAGCCACTTTATGCCCTATAAATGTGTTATTAATAGTATTGGTAACTGTATCTCCTATGCCATATCCAAGTATAGTATTTCCTGTTGTTGAACTATCTCCACCAGTACCACCAGCATCATTATTCGATAGGCTGATTCGGGAGTTGGCATCGAGTAATAATCTATTTACCCATGCACCTGTACTATACTCCCTGTAAGCGAGAGCCCCACTAACTGCAATAAATTGATGCTTATCAGCATTATCATCTCCATTGTCAGCGTTCATTTGTATTATCGCATTATTTGCTTCTCCACCAGATATAGTAAGTTGAGTATCTGTAGTAATGGCTCCTTTTTGACCGCCAATATCCACATTGCCTGCTGAGTCTATACGCATACGTTCTGTTGTTGAAGCTGAACCGTCAGCAGTAGTGCTGAAAATCAACCTTCCTGGCATATCGCTTGCTCCTGGCGTGCCGTCAACTTCTCCTCTTATAGATGCCGCATCTTCAAAACTATCTCCATCACTCCCACGCCAACCAATATGACCAAGATATTCACCGTCTGCTACAATGGTATGCGAACCAATAGTTGCATTACCACTTTTCTTAAACTCAAATAGTGATTGATGACCATCAGTAGTTGACCAAGTAGATAAAGACATCCCACCATAATTTGCAGTTGTTGCTATATCCAATTTCTGACCAAGCCTTACATCGGGAGTCGCAGTTCCAATTCCAATCCCAGATGAGCTAATACGCATGCGCTCCGTAAATGTAATTGCATTTGAATGAGTACCAGCGGGAGCAGTAAAAAATTGATGCGTTCCATTTTCTTGTGTATATCTCGAAGCCTCATCGGAAGCATCTATAAGATATTCATACCTACTGTCATAATAAGTGTTTGCAGTTATATGAATTGCAGAACCAGCACCAGTGCCATCTGCATGAGCAAATATTGCTCCAGTTTCTCCAATCTGAAGAGCAGTAAAAGTATCCCATTCATCGTCAGGAACTACTCCAATTCCCAACGAGCCTGCTTCAGTCAGCCTCATTAATTCTGTGCCGCTACTATCTGCTATTCTATTACACCCCCATACAAACTCTGTATCGGTTTGGCTGTTATCACTATCAATGTTAAAGTACATCGACTCTGGAGTGTTTATCTTTCCATTAGTTGAGCCACCACTTCCCAAAGTAAGCGCAGAGTTAAGGCTTACATCGCTTGTAAATTGAACATTCTTTGCAGATTTCAGCCTCATAACTTCACTTTGAGATGCGTTCCCATCAGTAGTATAGAATACCATATCAGCACCGTTCTCACTTGCTGACCATGTAGCATCTGTTAATGCTTCTATTCTTGCACCGACTGTTATAGTTGAAGAAGTATCCTCTGCTCCTCCAAACTCAATAACACCAAGCCTGTGACCCGATGCCATAACAGCACCATCATCACTAAAAAGTCTTAAATGTCCACCTTGAGTTGCACTACTTGCTGTAGAATCTTTAATCCATACTTGACCATCTACTTGCTCATCATATGTATATGTATTACTACCACTTACAGTTAAATCACCTGAAATGGTAACATCGCCACCTATTGTACCGCCTTCAAGAGATACGTTTAATCTGCTGTTTGTATCATCTAAAGCCGCATTTAAGGCTTCTGACGTTGTGTGAGAAAATGCATTTACCGCATCTCCCGAAGAATCAAGAAGTACCTTGTTTAATACTTCTTTACTTGTATACTTATGTATGTCAGCCATAATAATGACTCCTCATATTCCACCACCACCGCTATAAAAGCATTTATAGTTATCTTACTTTAAGTAAAATTAGAAGGAACTATTGCTCTAGTTCCCCCCGTTTTATCCCTTTTTCTTATACCATACCTTGAAACGGCATCTTTGAATTTTTTCTCATGATTCATAGATACAACCATTGCTGATTGTGAAACACCTGCATCTGGAGATACACCAGCCTTATCTAAGTATAATCTATACTTAATGTAATCAACTAGCGAAAGATGTAAGCTATTATCTAAATCTATCTCATCATTAATGGTTCTAACTTTATTTGGCTCACCATAATAATGAAGTAATAAACCATCTGTGACAGCCTCAGCTATGGCTTTCCATTGCTTACGAGCAGTAGTTCTTCCACTACCACTACTATCAACATTAGTAATTAAAGCGAATTTATCGCCTTCGATATACCATGATGCCGAACTATCTGGGTACTTAATACTACTTGCCATTATTTACTATCCGGTGTTGTTAATGCTGACTCACTTGTAGCATCCATTAATAAAATATTTTTATCTACCAGTCTTGGAATCTGGATATAATCACCATCGCTGTCCATTAAATCTACCCTAAAAACCTTATTAGCTTCAAGCTTATTGCCACTGGAATCTTCAGCATCATCACTAATGCTATAAAACATCTGGTCTGCAACTGTTGTCATCTTGGCTTGCACTGGTTTTGTACTATACATCCCAACTTCAACTAAGCCATCATTTAAAAGATTAATTAAATAATTTTCTGGGATATCAGGGAATACCTGCCTAACCCTACTTAAAACTTGCTTTACTGATATTTTATGTACAGCCATATTATTAACCTAATGCTTGTAGACCTTTTTCATAATCGGATTGCAATTTAGCTTGCTGTTTCTCATACCATCCATACTGTGCATTATCTACTGCCAATCGAGACTGAACTTCATTAGCGTATCCTTGAGCCTCAGATAAAGCCGCATTAATTTCTTTAACTCTCATATCACCAATAGATGTCCATTCCGATAAATGAGCCTGCGCCCTATTTATCTCAGAATTTGCTATAGATATTGCACCATTTAGTAACTCTATATCTTCATCTGTATATAAATATGTTGCCGCATCTCCAGCCGCATTACCAGTAGGTGAATTAGCACCATCGTCTATTATTTTCTCTGCATTATCTAATGCGTTTTTTACCCTTGCTAATTGGGAATCATTTGTAAGAAAGGTACTTTCATCCCCAAATACCGAGTCACTATCTGCTGTTAAAAATTTACCTGCCGCTGTAGCCGCTTGGTCTACCGCTATTTTTATTAAACCTATTGCAGTAGTAATATCTGAATTCGCTGAACGACTACCTAATACATTTTGTATTGATTTAACAGCGCCATATAATACAACAAGATGTTCTGCTTCATTTGGAAAAGCTGTAATGGCACTGGCAGTATAGGATACTACTGGATATGCAACCGCAGAATAGGAACAAGAACCACCTGAAGGAAGAACATCTAAAGAGTTATTATCTATAAAAAATACAGGGTCAGTAATAGTCGCATAAGACATCTCTTCAGGGTCAGATACTCTTCCTTTTTGTTTAGCGGGTATTTTTCTACAAGGCTGATTAATATCACCATCACTTCTAAATACGTTTAATATTTTTCCAGTAACTAGCGTTTCAGCACTACCAGATGTAAATGTATTAGACGATGCACACAATGGTAGTAAATGTCCGGGTAACTGATTAATAACTTCTTTAGCACCATCTGTAAGAAATTGATTTAATTCAGCTCGTGTTGGTGAACTACTATCATCAATAGTCAAGCTAGTCAATCCCGCTACCTGTGCTTCAAAAGTTGCCATTACGCACTCGCTACAAAAACTTCAACCTGAACAGCATTTGTACCAGAATCTATTATGATGCTTTCTAAATTTTTAAATGTACCATCTGTAATTAAGGTAGCCGCATCATCTTCTACGGCAATACCATCAGATGGAGTTCCCATCATAAAACTTTTACCCGCCTCTAATAGAAGTCCGGCTGTGTTATCAGCGGCGCTATCATCTTCGCCTGCGTCTATCTGAAGAGATAAGTTTACTGAATTACTTGAATCTAAATTAGTCACCCTAATATATTTTACTAATTCTATATCCAATGCTCCGTCTACAATACCAGTAGTAGATGTAAACATTAATACTGTTGTATCTGTACTTGCCGGAACTGTTACAATTCTTTTAATAATATCCGTTATGCTACCTATCTCTAATGTTCTTTTAGAACCGTAGTTCTGATTATCGAGTATAATATCTTCTTGTATTTTTACTTTTAAAGTACCAGCCATTATTTCTTCCTACTACGTTTTCTGGCTTTCTTTGCGGCGGCTTTACCCTTTTTTGTATAAGGATAATGCTTTACCTTACCAGATTTTGTTTTTACTTTAGGCATAACCAACCTCTTTATTTCTTTGTTTTATATCTTCTTCAACAGTTGTTGCTGAAAACTCGATATCAGTCCTCTTGCCAATCTCACTTATCATGTAAAGGTTAGTTGTAAACTTCGGTTTGGAAGTCTTGTTACCACATTTTTTGCAGTAAAACCAACCATCAGGGTTGGGAGTTTCGCAATTAATACAACTTTTCATAATTTTTCAAGGGTTTCGGGAGCCGCCTTTTTTTGACAGCTCCCACAGTACCCAAATACTGTTAATCCTTATTTATTCGGATTAGCTAAACGGTGTAGCAATAGTACCGGAAGCATAGATGACTGCCTCAACCTTCCACCTTGCCGCAGACATGCCAATAAGTTCAATGACACCTCCATTACCTGTCGTTGTTCCATTCATAGTAAAAGCATCATCATTTGATTCATCTGCCGCAAATACTGTATGTTGAGCGGCTGTACCATCAAGAGTATCTCCAAGTAAAGCATACCCTTCATACAACGTAGTTGTTGCATCGCATGTCATTACATGATTATTACTTGTTACAGCACCAATGACAATCTTAATCCTAGCACCATGAGTAGGCGCAGGCAATGTAATTGCACATCCGTCCAATTTAGTAACAAGATATATGTAACCATCTGCGGCTGTAAAATCAGCAGTTTTAGCCGAAAATCCATTCGGATAAAAGTCAGGTACGTTTCCATAACTAGCACTATTTTTATTTAATACATCGTTTCTCATTTTAGACTCCTTCTAAGTTAATAAGTGCATGAGTTTCAGGAAGAGTAACTTCAAGACCTGCTTCTGTAAGAATCATGTCTTTACGCAAATCTTCATCCGCTTGTTGCACATTAGTAGTAATAGAAGTATCACGATTCACGCCATTACCAACAAGTGGTCGATATGAAACGTGGTCGAGGTCAACTAAAGCCAAAAAGCCAGAAGAGAACCCTCTAAATAAAGGTTCTTTAACTAAGGACAAGTCGCCATGAATAGTTTGAACTTTCATAACCTTATGTCCAAAAGCTCCCGCCTCTGAGCTAAAGTTGTATCTCATTGAATCGCCACCGATGGATAAATCAACAAAGCCTGCTCCATTACCTAACTTGTTAAAGTAAGATATTACTGGTAATGATGCTAGTCCTAATTTAGAAGAAGAACCACCCCTTGCAGGGTCGTACATTACTTCAAAATCAGTAAGCAAGTCATCATATGTCCACTGAGCGGCTGTGTTAGTTTTGTAATAAGATTTGTCTTCAGTATATGACATTTGTGAACCATCAGCCACTGCTGTTGAATTTCTTATTATTTGACCAACAACACCATCACTATATTGAATACCACCACGACTAGCTTGCTGTCCAAATAACATTGCACGTTCAATATCAACTTTATGCTCACGCAATTTCAGATTCCAAAGACGTTTCCATTCATCAGCATAGCCACGATAAACTGTAGCACGTGCTGTGTTTGACATTTCACAAGCGGTTTTAAAGATTTGAGTATATCCAAATCCATTTTCCATTTCTTGTGACCATACGTCTGGAGCACCTGAGCCTTCTTCAAAAGAAGTTCCAATCACTGTACATTGAGCATTGTCAGCAATAGTCATTGCCGCCGCTCCTACTGTAGATATTGATGTAACTCCACAAGTTGTCGAAGCACTTCCTTGAGCAACTGAATTAATACGTACAGTTCCAAATGCTGGAAGTGTACCAGAACCCGATGCATTTAAAGACACAGCAACAATCATACCCGGTATTAACCAAGATACTGCCGCCCCACCCGTCGTATCAAAGACTAATTCCATATTACTGCCTTCAGCAACAAGAGTTGCGCCGCCAGTAGATAAGAAACTTCTATCTGCTATTGATATTTTCGTTCTGTCTTCTAAAAACCGGAATTGTGAATCCGTCGTTGGAACCTTTCCAACTTTTGACAAGTATACAAAAAATGGAGACTCTTCTGGTGCTAATTCAGCAATTCTATCACTAAAGTCATATAACCTACGTGATGGAATCGTATTGTTGATAACTGCACCCGGAGTACCAAATTTTACTTGTCCACTATTATAAGTAGCCATTTTTTTCTCCTAAGTTTATTTATAACACATTACTACGACCTCCGGCTCCCACAATAGAATCCCACATTTTATCAGCATCATTTTTTGTTTTAGCTGGTTGTCCTTGTAGAACCCCGGCAGAGCGAGGAGCGTCTTGTGCGGCTCTCACCGCATCTACGGTATCAGTATTTGTTTGACCAACCCCACTGACATCACGATACAATTTCACAAGATTATTAATTCCAACGGCTTCCTTAGGCTGTGTAGTAAACTCCAGAAATCCCTTAATCTCAGAATCTGACATTTTATAGTTATTTCTTAGTTCGTTCACGGTATTATTCAAATGCATTTCTGTCTGCATCTGAGCCTGTTGTTTAGCCGCTTGTTTTGACACTCTTTCATTAACCATGCTTTCTATTTTATTTTTAACATGTTGACTGGAAGCAGAGCCATCTTCTGTAAATGCATCCCAAGGGTTGAACTCGTCTTTGCCTATACCGGGCGATGATTCTTGTTTACCTTGCGGTTGAGAAATACCATCTTGTAATGTTTTAACTAAATCAGGTCTCGACTCCAGAAGATTTACCAAAGGCTCATACTTTTTCAAATCTTGCAATTCCGCTTGTGAGCGGTCATACATAGATTGAAATTTCCTAGACTCTGACTCTTCTTCTAAAATCGGGGCTTCATTAGCGACATCGGCAACCTGTTCTCCAGATTGCTCAAACATGGCTTGCTCCGCAGATAGACTTTCATCTCCATACGCTGTAGCTTCGACATTCGCCTCATTTTGTTCAAAAGATTCCATTTTTTACTCCTTTAAGATGTCTCTAAGCTTTTAGAGTAGAACCAGTTGCCTTATCAGCCTCACGGTTGATACGGTTCGCCAATTTCTCTACTTCGAGCTTCACCTCAGTTTCAAGTTTATTACGTTGTACTCTTCTATCCGCTTTAGAATCGGAATTAACTCCTGAAAGTCGTGATTTGAATTTCTCAACTTCCACTCGTTTCCTATCCTGTACGGATTCTCTTTGGGCTGTTTGCAAGTCTCCCTGCAAATTCTTTAACTGACCTTCAAGGGCTTGTATCTGTGACATCATTTGTTGTTTCTCGTCTGTACGTCGCATAATACCCTCTTTGTCAAAAATCTCTGGGTTCTTTTTCAGAACCTCATACCTGTCTACAATACCTAACTGAAATGCTTCTAAATAGACATTAAGTTCTGCCCATTTATTAGTTGGCATAGAAGAACCCGGTTCAATTCTTATATCATGTTGTTCAATGTTATACTTCTCTTTCTTAATATCAACTACAGAACCAGATACATCTGTATAAAAATTCACCATAACATCAGTTTGGTCATTATTTGGCTGTGCCAATCTAAACATCTTTTTATAACTATAGTGACCTTTAGATAAATTATATATCACTTTTCCAAGCCTGTTTATAGAAAATTCTATATCCCTAAGCTTCGATTTGGGTCTTTGACTGCCTAAAGCTATCATTTGCTCAGTTCCCCTAACTGTATCGGGAGCTTTATCAGCAAATCCATGCATCATCTCAGGCAAGCCGAATATAAAATCAATGTAAAATTCACATTGTTGTATGAGTTTGTAAAATTCACCAGCAAGTGGTGAAGGTTGTGGATAATGTGGCTCGCCTTGAGATGAATCTATTTCAATAACAGCATTTGGGTTAGCCCAATCTTGTTCTAATTGAGCTATGTCATCAACACTCCCAAGTGGAACTAATAACTTTAAACCAGCAGATGCCTGAGCATGAGACAAAGCAAGAGACCATAATTTATTAAGGAGTCTCTGCATAGGTCTTGCTCTTGATACATCAGACTTAGGATAGGGTGTCCCTGTCCATACATTTGGAAGTGGAACTATAGGATATATATTTGAATTAAGGATATCTTCATATAAAACTATCTCACCTATTGATGCACACACCTTTACTCTAGTTTGGAAAACTTGAGCAATTTCAAAAAACCCTGATTCCAATACTTCTTTATTCTCTTCAGAAAATTGTGCAAACTCTTCTTCTGATAATATTAATTCTTCCCCGTCTTGTATATTTACAACATGATAAAAAGCAACTTTTACTTTATAGAATCTTTCAAGTATCTGGTACTTTTTAACCTGCATAAAATCTTTATCTTTAACTTCAGCAGGGGTAAACACAGTCATTGAGTTTTTATTTTGTGCAGAAGGATAATCTTCGCCGTTGTATTCTGCATATTCAGAGATACTGCGAAGTATACCATCGGACTGTTCGCCAGTTTCGGGGTCTACCACATCATCTAATTCCGGGTAAAGGTTAATGACTTGCTCACCAGTAAGGACTGTTGATATAATAATGCCATCAGAATCATCATACCAACGATTACGTGAAGAAGGAGATACGTAAACCCTAAAGGGGTCAAGATAGGTGAACTTGACATCACCTTTCCCGAAATCTGATTCCCTATCAACATAAGCATACAAATAACCAAGACCTGTCGTTGCATAATCGTGAATAGCCTGTTTCATCTGGGAATCGCCATCTGAAATTTGCCAGATATAGCTAACAATAGTTCTCCAGACACTTGCTACCTGTACATCAGAGTCTTCTCTTGGTGTAATTGTAAATGCCGGAGGTCTTGATGTAAGTACCGCTTTAAATTTTTCAACTGCCGAAGAAACCCTGTCCATAGGAACGTCAGCTTGGTTTCTGGCTTGTAATTCATCTGATTCATCTGCTGTAAAATGATTACCAAGATAAAAATCAATATCTTTTCTAGCTTCAGTATCCCAATCCTGACGAGCATCACTCCAATTCCTAAAGAGCTCTTGATTTTGTTCAGCTCTAATATCTTTGTCCATTTTAGACATATTTATCTTTGGGGATACCCTTCTTGACGAACCGGAAACTGTACGCCTTCGTCTTTATACTCAACTGCTTCTTTATCGCTAAACATGCCTAATTCCTGCATCTTTTGCATTTGTTTCTTTAATAATTCTTGTGCTTGTAGCGTTTTAATCATCCTTTCAAACTCGGCGACTTCTTCAGGAGATGGAATAGAGTCTGTAGCTGGTTGCATCCAAGCTTCAGGTATAGGTGCCTTATCTCCCATAAAAGGACTCATTAATGTCCCCGGAGGATATTTTCTACCAGCTTCTCCTACTCCACCGCCCTGTTGAAAACCTTGCCTTTTAAAAACATCAACTAAATCACCAACGTCTGCAGACCCAGAAGGCTTACCTTTGTAATAAATATCTGGAGATTCAAGTAATTTAGACTCACTTAATTCACTAAATGGGTTATATCCTTCTGGCACACCAACGTCTTCATACAAATCAAGTTGTGCTTCAATTTGTTTTCTTCTGGCATATTCCCTCATAGCATCATCTCTCGCTTCTGAGCCCTTATATGTCTTTTTCCAATCAATATCTGGCATTGTTTCTCTAAATTTATATTCATCACCAAAGCCAAGTTCTTTTTTCATAAATTCTTCTATAGATTTTTGACCTTTTTTAATAGCTTTCTTGCCAGCTTTTGTACCAACCTTGCCTAATGCCCCTATTGGGACTGCCGATAAGGCAACATCTAACTTAGATTGAGGAATAATAAAATCTATTAAAGACGCTAATCCACGCTGTTCTTCCGATGCTCTTTCTGGGTCTTTATGTTTAGATGGAAATTTTTGAACAAATCTCTGACCAAATGTTAATTTATCATCTACGTCTCCACCTTCTTGATAACCTTTAAATGGACTAGAAATTGGTCTATCTTTTTCATTTTGTCCTACACTGCTTATTAATTCATTCAATATTTCTTCTTCCGGGCTAGGGACATCTGTTTTAGGGAAACTTGTACCCGATTCCAATTCCATAAGTATCTGTTCTTCAGGGCTTAAAACAGTTGATGTTCTAGGCGCTGGTTTATTTAATATATTGGCTAATAAAGAAAAAGGCATACTTAACATGCCACCAGACATAGGTTTCATATTTGCAAGTTGCGCTTGTCCAATCAGCGCATCGATATTGCCGTGTGCTCCACTATTTTGACTTACTCCTCCGCCTACTTGATAGCCTTGAGGAGCATTATCTGAAACCGCATTTAATTTTCGCAGTAATGGTTCACCAAGCATAGCCGCTGACTCCTGTTTAATTACAAATTCTCCGGGGGTAAGCATTGCAGGTACTGTATCTGTCGTTCCAGCCATTATTCTCTTATCTCCACATGTACTAAATCATCAAAATTGTTATCTTTAATCTCGCCATCAGAGTCCCAATCCCCTCCCCAACGAATATTTACTCCAAGCTGTTTACCAATACCACGTACCATACCTCCCATATAATGAAACCGTTCTCTGTCGTTCCAATCTATAGGATAAGGCGCTATATCTACGGCTTTACCTTCCATATGCCTTGAATATTTAACCTTCGTTGCCCCATTTTCAAGGAGTTCAGCCTGTCGTTCTTTGCTTCTAACCCCTTCAATAACAGTAATATCCATTATTTTAATGAGTTCATTAAGAACATTGACCAGTTTGGCATTAACTCCTTTCAGGTTCTGTCTTGACCTTTTTCCAAACTTATACATTGTGTCTATTATACATAATATCGGAATATAAATACAATAAAAACATTGACATAATTCAAGTTTTTGCACCCGTTACCCAATTATAGGCTTTTCTAAACCTATACGAGTCCATTTTCTCCTGTTTCTTCTCAATATCATTTGCACTCATTTTATCTGTTTTTGGAGCTTTTGCAAAATAGTCAGCATAATATAAACCGTCCAATAAGTCATCATTCCTCGGCTTTGGGTGTTCAAAGAACTCATCAACGATTTCTGTCATATGTCTATAAATAAATAGTTTTTTAGAATTTACAATCTGACCCAATGCTGTTTCAAGCCTATCTTCTTTTTTCATTCTCGCTGGGGGCTTAACTCCTTTAAACAATCCCGGCATAAGTCTTCTTTCCTTAACAGACATACGTGTTACCATATCCCTGACCATCTCCTGAGCGGCTACTGTTTCAATAGTTACTCTCCTGACGGGACTATATTTCTTCGCCAATTCAATAATTTTTGCCGGAACATCAAATGTGGGTATCCGTTCCCTGAAGTAATCAAGTATATAACGGTTTTTATGTGAATCAATACCCATAACTAATATAACTTGAAAATCTGATGTTTCGGTTGCAGTTGCCGCTAAATCAACACCAATGTAAACATTAATGGGGATAGCGTCTTCTCCGTCAATAATAAACGGCATATTGCCTCTTTTCTCAAATCTGCCATTGTAATACTGAATCCTGTCTATCTTAAATGCCGCATTTGTAATATCACGGGCATCATTCATATACTCCTGAGCAAATTTATTAACAAGCCCCGCTTCTATAAACTCCCGTTTCTTTGCATTTAACTTTTTTTGTGAAAATTGTGAAGACCATAGCGGCTTTCCATCTTCAATAGCACGATAAAAGTTCACATCCCAAGGATACTGCCTTTTATCTTCGTTAGCCTTCTTCCATCCGTCATAAACCATCTGTAAAAATGAATCATAATGCACAATAGTGCCGGCAAGCCATATCCAGCCTTCATTACCCGGTGTCTCTTCAAGTGCCGGATATACAGTAGATACAATCCATTTTTTAATTTCAGCCCTACGTTCTGGTGTCTTTGTATTTAATTCTGATTCAAAATCGTCTAAAACAATCCCCGTATACCGTACATCTACTTCTGAGCGCCCTCTTAAACGCTGTGATGTTCCTTTTGATATAACCCGGTCTCCTTTTGGAGTAACAATATCCTTCTCTGTCCACCTTTTCCCCATAGTACCGCCATCCATATTACCGAAATAATACTTTATCATCTTGTTATTCTCGAAATGAGAGCGAATATACTTTAAATGGTCAATAGCCTGTCCCTGTTCTTCTGATACCCAAGCTATAAAATGCTGACTATCTTCACCTGCAAAACAGAGTTTATGTATAATAGCCGCTTTAGCAAGGACAGATTTACCATGACCACGTGGTATAATATTACATATCCTTGCTCCGGGTTCAGCATCAATCATTTTTTTAGCCATTTCATAGTGAAAAGGTGCTGAGTCTGATTTTTTTAAAAAGTCTCTCGGTAAAAACGCCCTACCGAAGTATATAAGGTTACTAAAGGAATTTAAAAGAACATCATCACGCTCTTTCATCTCGCTAGGTGATGGAGTTATATTGAAATTGTCTTTACTCACGCTACCGCAATCTCTTGGTTATATAAGTCAAATTCGCCGATATCCACTATTTTATCTTGTAAGTCGAACACACTGTCACATATGTCACACATCCATCCTTCTAGGGTGTCTAAACTGCTAACTACGGGCATTTTGTTCATTATGTCTTCGCCCATTAACTGACAATCACATGCGGGACAAAATATTGCACCACATATTAATTCATGTAATTCATGTCTTGTAGCAAACCTAATCGGTATTAATATATTATTCTTCTTTACCATGCTCCGGTAATACCCCTGCTTTAAAAGCATTAAGCTTTTCCTGACTAAAACCAGTAAACTCTTGTATAAGGGCTAACGACTCCGTGTGTTTCTCGTTAGTTAGCATACCAGCTATTTTCATCAATGTCTCTAATGCTCTCAATTTATCTGAATCCCTAGCACTGCCCTTGTCAACAATGTCTTTAGTCTGTTCTAATAAATACGATTTTGTAATACCAGTGTCGCTTAACAGGACTTCTATCTCTTTGTCTATCAATTTTCTAACCCTCTCGCTTTTTAATAAAATCTGAATACGGTCTTTGGCATACATCTCGCTTGAACAATCAGGATATGCCTTCATATAAGCATCAAGCGGCTCTAAACCGGATGCTATATATTTAGCAAATATACGTTTTTTTATAGATAATCTTGTATTTGATTGTTTCTGTTTATAGTGAACCTTACCAAAACGCCATATATCCGAAACGGGGTCACCACCTAAAAACGCAGTACGCTCACAATTCGCCATACCTAATACTGTCCTAATGTAATCTGTGCCTTTTTTATTGTGGGACATTGAGCCACGTTTTATGACTTTTGTAATCTTACCGTCATCAGACTTTATCCATTGACCAGTTTTCGCAGTGCGCCAACTGTCATGTATATTACTTTTAGGTCTATTTTTACGAAACTCTTCTTCGTTTTCGTATAATACGTATTCTTTGCCTTTTACCGTTCTTGTGTACATTAGAGAGCCGCTCCCAACACTATGCTTTCACACTCGCCTGTCCTTCTCCCTCCGGACTCCCTACTCTTGATGGGTTGTCATACAACAAGTCACCATCAGGTAAAATTTCAAATTCTTCCAGACATTTGGCTCGTGCTACAATTTCCATAAGTTTTCCACATACATGGGACGTAGGGTTAATAATCTCCAGTAAACTTATGTCTTGAGATAGCTTTTTTATCTCATTACAGTTTTCAAAGATACTAACGTCACTGTAAGTATCAACGTCGCCCCGCTTAATGCGTGTACTATTGTATGCTCTACTTAATTCCATGCTGTAATTTATAACAACAAGTCAGCAATATAGAAGAAGAATATATATATGTTGATGATATAAAGTAAAATCGCCGAGCGGTACTATGGTATTAACTAAGCTATATAATATAGTAGTATAGTAGTATAGTAGTTTGCAAGTATGAGAATAGTAGTATAGTAGTATAGTAGATATGCTATATAACATAGCTATATATAACATAGTTATATAAAATAGTACCCGGAGATATGCTATGTCAATAGAAAAATTAAAAAAAAAATTAAAAAAAATTATATCACTATCTTTGTCTCTCTTATTATATATCTGGGTACTCCCCCTAACCGGATTCAGGTTGAAAGAATGTGATTGAGTTTTTCGTTTCGAGATGTAGGCAGGTTGAAAATATCTATGCGAGCAGGTAAGATACAGGCACAGCAGGTAAGGTGGGTATAGGTACAGCCTACCAAATACAGCCATGAAATAAACTCAAAGAAATGTGGGAACTTTCTTCCCTGTTCCCTCGTATGCGTAGCATAATACAAATAATTACATGCTCTCACCCCTGAACTATTCGGTCAATGGGTGAAATACTGAAGGTGGGAGATAAAATTTAAAGGGTGAGTGTAAAGGTGTCTGACCATTCGAAGACACTCTCACAGGGGCAGTATTGCCAAACCCGGTGAAATAGACGTATCAGCTAACCATATGCTGATTGATTGATAGAAAGGGGTGACAACTAAAT
>VTLG01002621.1_pt1 | contig 23249 bp, 33 predicted proteins | sample 4694571 | NCBI WGS metagenome assembly VTLG01 (sample SAMN12604809, study PRJNA352737) | marine metagenome | biome: ENVO:00000447; feature: ENVO:00000209|ENVO:00000569|ENVO:01000036; material: ENVO:00002151; isolation source: viral sequences binned using virsorter ...
CGTTGTCATTTTAATGCTGATCAGTTGGAATCGAGAGAAACCTAAATGAAATGGAATAAACTCTACAAGTATCCTCCCTGTACCCGTTCAACGACGGATGGCGTGCGAATGTACGATGTCTACGGAATTCCGCTTCCTTCGGTGACGACGATACTACAGGCGACGCAGTCACCTGAGAAGAGAGAGGCGCTGAGAAAGTGGAAAGAGAGAGTGGGTCGTGAGCAGGCGGAAAGTGTCAAGCAACAGGCGGCAAGCAGGGGTACGAATATGCACCGGCATCTTGAGAAGTACATACTCGGGCAGGGACATCTCGATCTTACGGAAGAAGGTAAGACCGCGAAAGCGATGGCTGATGTCATCATCAAGGAAGGCTTAGGTGATTTATCGGAGGTGTGGGGCTCTGAGGTGACGCTACACTACCCGGGACTGTATGCAGGTCAGACGGACCTCGTCGGCACTTACGACTACGAGGATTCTATAGTGGATTTCAAGCAGTCTAACCGCCCCAAGAGGAGGGAGTGGATCGAGGACTACTACTTACAGATGGCAGCGTATGCCATGGCGCATAATACAACGTACGGGACGCAGATAACGCAGGGGGTCATTCTGCTATGCACGCCGCAGGGAGAGTTTCAAAAATTTCTTGTGAAGGGCCGAGAGTTTACCAGATATCAGCACCAATGGCTAGCTAGAGTTGATCAATACTACAATATGTCCAGATAAAGGCAACATTGTGGCAGGAATAAGGCAACAAGTGTCAGGAGTCAGGTGACAGGCGGCAAGGACAAAATTAAAAAGTGAGGTTTTATGCGGTTGATCACCTCCCTATATGTTTTTGAAAATATTAATTTATCGAATCAGTGATACAGAATAGAGGTGATCTGGTGATTGGTGATCAGTAAGCAATACCAATGGTTATTTAATGATATGTTATCCTATGTGAAATAAGCAAGTAATACCAATGATTATTGAGCATAGGGGCTTTAATTCATACGATTCTGACAAAAATACTAAAAAATATTTTAAAAAACATATAGGGTCTGTTATTAAAACTGATGACCAAGGAAAATTTCTTTGATATGTTTAACAGAATTCACAATCCAGACTATTATTATGGTAGGAAGAATAAGGATGAAAAGAAAAAAACCGAAAAGAAAACTAAGAGTAGCAAGTATACAAAAAAATCATATCCCGTATTCAAAGTATCGGATTGAATGGTTTGATATTGCATCAGATTCTGGTTGGGCTACAGATAAAGAATTCAGTAGAATGAAATTGGCTACACCGGTAAGTGAAGGTTGGTTATACGAGAAGAATGAATGTGTAATTAAGATCTTCGCAAGTTACGATAAAGATGAAGAGGGTATCGTTTTCGGGGAGAGGACTATTATTCCTTTGTCTTGCGTGAAGAAGATGAAGAAGTTGAATTAGATGAGTGAGAAGTTTTTATATTATCTGTTTTGTCTGATTGGTTTTCTTTTGACTCTTTATCTTTTAAGTGTGATTCCTCGTTAGATGCTACCTCCTTATCAGAAGTATTTAGTTTATTTAGCGGTCGTAAGTCTTTTTGTTGTGGCTTATTACTTTTCAATTGTGTTCCACCCTTAAGTCTTAATTGTTTTTGTTTCTTTTTAACGTCTGCGACTTCTACCTTACCTTCTAGTAGTGGTGAGTACTGATCTATAATTTCAGCCATTCGTTTTTCTAGTTCATCTTCAGATAGATCATCTAGCTTACCTGTACGTATAATCTTTTGTTCTATGTAAAGTCCTGCTGCCTTGCCTCTTGCTACCTCAGCATTGACGGCTGCTGACCATGCTCCCTTCTTCAAGGCTTCCTGTCTAATCTTACCTAGTTCTGATATGTGACGTTCAAATGTTACAGCATATTTCTTTTGATATTCTTCTCGTATTTCTCCTATGTATTTGACTACTAGAGGATGATGTTTTGGATTGCATAGTTCGTAGGCTGTTTGTCTTGATCTATCTTTAGAATACCCAGCGTCTATGGCACACTGATAAGCATACTTCCGGCCTTCATTACTTACGAGTTCATGTGCAAATTTCTTTTGCATTTCTGTCAATCTTTTTATGTCACCCATGATTAATCCTTCCTTACTAATTTCTCCCAGTCCGGCTGTTTATCTTTAGGAAAGTAAGGCTCATAGCCCTGACCTTCCGCTTCTTCATCATCTTGACCTACAATTGATGTAACTTCAGGAACATAATGTTTTAATGTATTCTCCACTCCACGCTGTAAAGTTATCTTGGACATAGCACAACCTGAGCAACTACCTGATAGCTTTAGAGTAGCCACGCCAGTATCCATGGCAAATTCAATAAAACCAATAGCACCATTATGTGCCGCAACGCTAGGGGCAACTTTCTCTTCCAGAACAGTCTTAATATCCTTAACGATCTCATCATATTCTCTCATGCTAATTTGACTATACCGTTATTCTTTGATATTTTCAAGCTATGATTAACGGCAAAGAATTCATAAAACAGATAGAAAAATTTGTTAAATCTCCTGTCTGTAAAGATGCAAGAGTTCAAATCAAAGTACCTCACGGTGAGTTTAAATCTCCGGATGGATTTTTTGATATTAAAAAAATTTATCTCTTGCAAAATAATGTGATTGGAGCTAGAGAAAGCCATAGAATTGTCTTAGAAATTTCCACTACAGAATCTTGGAGAATGGGTAAGCCTAAGTTGCTGCTATAACGTCAGATTTGTTGTGAAACCTGAGACAAAATTTTGGCATGAGCTTAAAAGAATTACACCACAAATTAAATGGACAAGGATTGAAAATACTGGGTCTTTCGGTACTCCTGATCTATTGGGCTACAATAATAATTGGCACTTTTTCACTGTTGAGCTAAAGGTTACTCGCGGTAGAAAAATTCATTTCTCCCCACACCAAATTGCCTTCCACAAACTACATCCTAAGAATAGTTTTATCTTGGTCAAGCACCTTGCTTCTAGAGACGTGAAACTTTATGAGGGATCTAAGATTGACGAGCTTGTCGCTTGCGGCTTGGAGCTTGAAGCTTGCTGCTTGGGGCTTGCAGCTTGTGGCTCGCAGCTTTCTTCGCTTGGAGCTTGAGGCTTGTAGCTTGGGGCCTGTAGCCATTCTCCCTGGCCCACTCTTCGTGAATCTCGTCTATGATATCGGGGCGCTTTCTGGCGCCACCGTGGTAGGGCCTAGTGTTTCGGATATGTGACATTGCTCACGCTCCTGTTCCAGCATGCTCTGCAGCTGCGGCATTGGTTGCCCTGGTCCTTCGCCGGGCAGCTCTTCGTCTTCGTTGACACGCTCGACGTCCACGGCCACCAGGTCGCGTTTTTACCATCTACCATATGGCCTGAGAGTCTAATAATTAAATTTGGCGGAACTATGTCCGGGTCCATCAGGGACAGGAAGCGCGCTTCGCGCGTTGGCAGCCAGTGTCTGGTTGCCGGCGTCTTGCTGCACACTTCAAATATATTAGTGAGATGCTTGGGGCTTTGAATATCTCCTGCATCGTGCCATCTAAAAAATTTCTGTCTCTTGATTTGAGCCACCATTGCTTCAGTCCAGCGCGGGTCCATCAGGCTCTGCAGCCGGTAATATTGCGCGGCTTTAATTGCTGGATATCTTGTATAATTTCCCTTCAGGGCGTAACAGCCGGCACAGACTGAGCCCTTCACTTTGCGCAGCTTCTTACCGGTGATGCATTCCCACGCCGGCAGCGAGTAGCTCAGGCCCGGCATCTTCTTTGTCCGAGTCATACTACCCGTAATTTTTTTAGCTTCTTTAACTAACATGGCCAGGCCTCAACGAACTTAATTAGAAGACGCCAGTCTTTATGCTTTAGGTCTTTAATGTCTGAACTCATATTTCTTATTTCAGGATCTTTATGAGTCCGGGACCATTTGATCATATGTCTTTTTATTTTTTTTATATCTTTCATAATTGTTGGTGGAGGGGTTATCCGTGGTTAAACTCACTATTCAATAGCTGCCTACTAAATAACCTCTTTTATAAGCATCACAGCCTCCACATTTTTCTTTTATCTTATATTATCCTACTTGTCAAGGCTTGCGGCCTGCCGCTTCGCGGCCCGCGCTTGCGGCCTGTCCCGGGTATCCGGAGGCTTGGCGCTTGTAGCTCTTTACCATTTATCATGATTCGGGGACCAAATTTGGTCCATCCATTGCTCATGATCTTGAGCTCAGCTGCAATAGTTTGCAGCTGGCCCGGTGATGCGTGACTAACTTCTATTTTGAATTGTTTCATATTAATTTAATCTTTGTTAATTCCATGTCGGATCCTTCATTTAACTCGTCGCTATGATTTAGGACCTTGTCCAGTGCTTCTCGCAGCTCCAGGATTTCTTTAGGCTGTTTGATTGCATAAAAATGGTCATCAATTGTTTGGATGGCCTGAACCAGAACAGCTCGTTGAAGTTTTACTAATTTAATCGTGTTATCAAATGACATATTATTCCTCTTTCTTTCAATCCCAGTATATCCCAGTGCTTGGGGCTTGTCAAGCTTGCAGCTTGAGGCTTTTATTTTCTTTTTTTTATTTTGCCCGGGCGCCTTGCGGCGCCCTGAGCGAAAACTCTAAATCTTCATATCACCGTCTTTGTGATTGAAGATTATGGACCGAGCTTTTTTGAGACTAATAGCTTTTCGCTTATTAGTTTCAGCAGCCTTGAGCATTTTTTTCAAAATGCGCATTTTGTCAGCACGGCTGTGGTACTTGTCCAAAAAATCCGAAAGTTTCATATCTTATAATATCCCATAGCTCAGGCCCTGTCAAGTCCTTTGTTGCTTGAAGCTTGTGGCTTGTTGCTTGTTGCTTTTTTCTTTCATAATTTTTTTCTGGCCAAGTGAGACCGAATTAACAACAACTGGAAAACAACCCATAGTTGTTTGCATCATTCGGACCTCATTTAACATTAGTTAGATGCCCACTTGACCCCAGATCCTACTACTCAACTAGTAGCTTATTGTAATAGGATCAGGGCTCAAGTTTTCTTATGGTGCTTTGGCAAATTTATCGTCCGGAAAAGCACCAAACGAGGACATCAACACCATCCTATAATATCTCAGGTCCTTTGTCAAGCTTGTAGCTTGAGGCTTTTTTCTTTTTTAATTTTTTCATAATTTAGAATCATTCTAAAGTGGCCAAACTGGCGTGGGCTTTACGTCCTACTTTGCCACAGCTTGACCCCAGATCCAACATAGCGTTCTAGATCATAATACTCTTGATCCTTACCACCGGTGCACTTCGGTTGTTGGATCTGAGCTCAAGGGCGCGCTAAATTATAGGTCTGTGAAGAAAAATAATAGTTGCGCGCCGATTGGCTAAGTGTAGAGATATAGTACTATAACTCCACAAATAAATAAAATCGGATATAACCAAATACTATCCACAATCAAAGCAAACTCCTATTACTTGCCCTGACCATTCATCAGGTTTTGGGTTACAATGACATATTAAACATTCTGTATAAATCATATATCTTATATAATCCCATTGACTATTGAAGTCAAGTAGTTTATAACTTTATTTTTAACTTAACAGAAAGGACACAATGGCTAGAGTACGAAATAATCAAGGGCATAGAAACAAGATATTAAATGTTTTTATGAGACCTTATTTAGAACAAGAGAACACGCAAGAACGTGAGGCATATCTTCAGGCGAGGGAAATTATGAAACCTTTGCAAGATAAAACGTGGAAAGTTGCTGAACAAATAGTTAGACGACATTATACGAATGAAGATGTTAAAATGGCGTATCATCTACAAAACAAGTTTGAAAATGTAGATACTATTGCAAAAGATAGTTGCTTCCATTTTGGGTATATGCAAAACGCAAAAGCAAAAGAAGATGAGGACAAGTACATCACTAAACATTTTGATTTTCGTTTAGACGGAAATATAAATGGAAATGAAAATAGCAGAACAAATGATTTTGCTTATGCTTATTTTCGTGATGAGTTAAAAGGCAAAGTTAATAAAGGGGAAAAATGTAACCCAGATATTAACATTGAACAAAAATGGGGAAATGGTAGTGGTGAAGAAAATCACTCTAATCCTCATTGGACAGCAGTCGATCATGCCAATGAACGTGAACTTGGTTTATATGGGGGTAGTGACAATCGAACTCTTTATGCACGTGAGTGGAATGATGATTATCAACTTGATTTAATTGGTCGAGAATATTGTCGTGATAGACAACTTAATTGCAATGTTGAGGAGTTTGATGTGTTGATGTTTTGGCAAGTTGCAAAACAAAAACTAATCATGGCACATACTAAATGGATTGAAACTGTTTTAGAACAATGCAAAGTTTTAAAAGCAGGATTAAGAGATCATGTCTATTTAGAACAATCAATCGACATGGCTAAGAAAATGGGTTTGACAATATCTGAAACTGATATTCTTGCGACTACTTCAAAAGGTATCGTGGTATCAAATCAAGATATATTAAATCATTTGGCTACACTCAAAAACAAGACACAAACAAGAGAACAAAAAATACTAGCAAGAATGAAATACGATCAAGCACAAAAATAAGACTTGACATATCTGGGATAAATATGTTAATATCCCAGATATAAACAATTAATGAAAGGTATAAATAATATGGACAAATATGATCAACACGACCATTTAGAAGTTTTAACAGAATTATCTGTACTTTATAAACTTCAAAATGAAACACTAATCAAAATAAATATCGCAAATGAAAGATTAGCAAAAATCAAGAAAGCAAAAGAGGTGAATGATGAAATCCCATTTTAATCAGAAGTTTGACATAGATGTTTATTTCACAATTAAATATTTTGCTCAAAAACATAATAAGACAATTACAAGAAGTGCAAAATGGACAAAAGACTGTTTTTATGGAACGCATAAAAAACATGGTTATCCATACATCAGATACTTTGATGTTGATGCAAATGGAATTAGATGTGCATCTAAATCATGGGAAATATTAGAGGTGCGTCAATGAAAGATTGGAAAGAAATAAAAGCGTTGCCAGAATATCTACAGCCGAAAATACTTTCGGCTGTTGCATACCTCAATGAGTGTTCGCCTAATATTAATAAGGCAGTTGAAAGAATAAACACACTTTCAAAACATTTAAGTGAGAAAGAAATAATGTGGGTTATGAGTTTATTGACTTTCGAAAAGCTTTTAGATATTGTTAAAGACAGTAAAGAGTTTGAGGACTACACAACAACAATGAAAGAAAGGACAATACAATGAAAGCAATTTTTTACGCATTTTATTTTGCGCTACATTTTGCTGGCGCATTTTTAGGTTTAATCATTGCAATTAATTTGAGCACTTGGCTAGGCTTAACAATGTTCGCATTTTTTTTGATTAAGTTTATGTTGATGATGCCAGATGTTACAAGGTCAATATGAAATATTGCCAAGGCACAATGTGCCATACTTATAAAACAAAAGATAGAATAAGAGGACATAAAGGCGATAAGCATTATGAAACTCGCAAGAATGGATATTTTTATAATGGTGAGTTTTGTTCTAACATATGTCGAGATGATTGGTTTAATACATTTGGCAAGCGAGCCATTGATCATTTCGGTAGAACTACTGAAGCTAAAAGAACTGACGCAAGTGGCGCATGGTATAAGCAGAGAGATTGGCGAGGTTATGACAATAGTAATTATTACTTTGCTAATGATTTACTTGGCGAGCGCAGACCAATTACTGAACAACAATACAATGATGAGAATTTAGTTCGTCCATAACTAAATGGTCAACGCGGCTAACGCCGCGTTGGCTCTCCACTTGACATCACTTATAAGATTTAATAAGATAACAACATGAAAGAAATCAAATACAATAACAAAACAATCAAGCTTCCATTTCCCGATGCTGATTATAGTGATCAGCCGTTCGAGATGGAGGAAGTAAAGAACCCGTTTAGTGGTGAGTCAATCGCACTGCCTAGATTTGCTGTTGCAGTTTATGATGTAACAATGGGATCAAATCATTTAGCTGAAATGCATGATAGTAAACACGGCACAGGTACAGCGCCACAATGGAACACAGTTCGTAAAGGTTTGGATTGGTTTCGTAGATACTTCGCAAAAGAATATATGGTCTTACTAGACTAATCAATCACAGGTTGTGTCGCCCCTTCGGGGCGGCGCATCACCTCGCCTCGCTTCGCTCGGCTCGGGCAGGGGGTTTCCCCCTTCAATAGTGGGAACCATTTCCAGCCAGTAATTTAAACATTCATTTATCAATCTATAGTTGAAAAAAAAGGGGTCCCAATAGTTTCGACTTTAATCCTTGATTTAGACTGTTTTAGCCTATAAATTCATTATGGGTCCCATATATGCACGTAGATCTAGAAAAAATAAAAAAATTACCCCCCGACGTACGAAGAGACTTCTATAAGATGTATTTAAGGTATGGGGAAAAGAAAAAACAATCGAATATTAAACAGGATTTCTTAAGCTTTGTAAAGCATATGTGGCCAGATTTCATTCAGGGGTCCCATCACAAAATTATTGCAAAAAAATTTAATGATATGGCAGAGGGTAAGATTAAACGTCTTATTGTTAATATGCCACCAAGACATACTAAGTCCGAGTTCGCTAGCTCCCTGCTGCCTGCTTGGATGATCGGGCGTAATCCTAAACTTAAAATTATACAGACGACTCACACCGGAGAGCTAGCCATCAGATTCGGTCGTAAAGCAAAGACACTCATTGATAGCCCCGAGTATCAAGAGATCTTTAAGACACGGCTAAGAGAGGATAGTCAAGCCGCAGGCCGCTGGGAAACAGCACAAGGCGGCGAGTATTTTGCAGCAGGTGTCGGAGGAGCCATCACCGGTCGTGGTGCAGACCTCTTGATCATCGATGATCCTCACTCGGAGCAAGACGCTTTGAACCTAACGGCATTAGAGCGAGCTTACGAGTGGTACACCTCCGGTCCTCGACAACGTTTACAGCCAGGCGGACAGATCGTTTGTGTTATGACGAGGTGGAACGTCAAAGATTTGACAGGAATGTTGATGCAACATCAAAAAGAAGCTAAAGCCGATCAGTGGGAACTCGTTGAGTTTCCAGCAATCATGCCCTCAGGGAAACCTGTGTGGCCAGAATATTGGAAGCTGGGAGAACTGGAGACCGTTAAAGCCTCACTCTCGTTAGGAAAGTGGAATGCACAATGGATGCAAAATCCTACCTCTGAGGAGGGAGCGATCATTAAAAGGGAATGGTGGAAGAAGTGGGAACACGATTTTATGCCGAAGCTCGAACATGTCATTCAGTCTTACGATACTGCGTTCATGAAAAAGGAAACTGCGGACTACAGTGCGATTACCACATGGGGTGTTTTTAGAAAAGATGAGGACAAGCCACCCAATCTTATACTCGTAGATGCCATCAAGGGAAGGTACGAGTTTCCTGAACTGAGGAGAAAGGCTAAAGAACAATACGATTACTGGCAACCAGAGACAGTTCTCATCGAAGCCAAGGCTTCTGGCCTCCCGCTAACATACGAACTGAGAAATATGGGCATACCTGTTATTAACTTTACACCTTCAAAAGGAAATGATAAGCATACAAGAGTAAACTCGGTGGCACCGCTATTTGAAAGCGGAACCATATGGGCGCCCACTCACAAAGAGTTTGCACAGGAAGTTATGGAGGAATGCGCTGCATTCCCGTACGGGGAACATGACGACTTAGTTGACAGTATGACTCAAGCCGTGATGCGATTCAGACAGGGAGGTTTAATCCCCCACCCAGAAGATTATAAGGATGAAAAAATTATAAGAACTAAGAGGACCTACTACTAATGCCACTATGGTTAATTAAATTATTTCAATCAGCCGGAAGAAAGGAAGCGGCGAAAGCGATGTCTAAAAGAGAAGGCATCACTCAAATTCCAAATATAATTACTGCAGAAGATAAAGCAGCAGAACTTTGGACTACTTTGCGTAACGCAGGACTCAAAGAAGAAGATATGGCTAAATACATTAGCAGTGAAAAAGATATTATAAGATTAGTTAATAAAGTTGAATCTATGCAAAAACAACAAAAAACAAGAGTGATTAGTCAGGGAGATCCTGAATTTCAAGGAATTACAGACAAATTATTAAATAAAAAAGCAAAGGTGTATTCTTTTCAAGGTTTTAATCCAAGAGTCCAACAAGACGTGGACGGTATCATTAAAAACCTTAAATCCATGAAACCGATGGACGCGATGAAAGAGGCTAATTTAATTATTGGTCGAAAAGGCAAATATAAAAATTTATCAGGCGATGAAGCCCAAAGAATTTTAAAAGACACTGACGATCATATCTTTCAAAGAGATATTCAATATGATGAGTTTGGTGATCCAATTAAACCTGATCCAGAAGATATGGCATCCGGCGGCAGAATTGGTTATGCAGAAGGAAAAAGTTATGAGGCCTGGTTGAATTACAGAATTTCAGAAATTGCTAAAGGTCGATTACCTGTTCCATTTAAAGAATGGCAAAAAGGAGAAATCAAAATGGCATCCGGTGGCAGAATCGGGTTTCACGAAGGTTCTTTAAGACATCAAAAAGAACATGACTATCAATCTTTAGAAGAGGAAGGTAACGTTATGAAACATTTAATGTTATCAGGAGATAGAGCGAAGATGTCTTCACCTGAGAATTGGGTGGATCGTTTACTGGGTAAGAAAGACTGGAAATACAATCAAAAACGAGATGATTTTGAAACGATGATGAAAGAACGTTTCATGTATGGAAAACGTAAGACTCCTAATGTTTTTCAAGGAACCTGGAAAGAATTTCAGGACATGTATGAAAATTTTATAAAAAGTAAAGTGGCAACTGGTGCTGGCGGCATCGCAGGACAACTGCACTTGAACGAAGGCGGACGTGTGCCGATGATCTTTGGTGGATCGGCTGGATTAAAGGGGATGTGGAAACAGATAATGAAGATGATTAGTAAAAAGAGAGATAAGCCTGTTAAGAGACTTTTTCCTGGATTATCGGCAAAAGACAAAGCCATGGAAAAAGTGGTTATGGGAACTCCTGAACAGCAAGCTTTTAGAGCAAAAGAAAAGGACTTAAAACTCGAAGGGATTGATCTTCTGATTAATCGACTGAAGAATGATAAAAAGATTTTAGAGCGACAAGCAAAAAACAAAGCCCTGAAGGATCCAACTTTGGATTTTTTAACAAAATATATGGAGGAGAGTATGCCAGAAGTCTATGCCCCTCATCTTAAAAAATATACCAATATTGACAAAGACATTTTACAGCTAGAAACGATTAAAAAGAATTTAATTATGAAAGATCGCAAGCTGCACGCCACTGGCGGCCTGGCACAAGTCTTAGGCGTCTAATGGACATACTACAATACATCAAACGCATGAACCAGTTATATGGCAGCGAGCAGCAAGTGGCTGGCAAATCAGGCATGGGTCCTGGTTTCTTGATTCCTGAAGAGTTTGATGAACTCTCTCCAAGAGAAGAACAATATTATCAACAAGGTCCTTTTAGTACTCGTGAAGATTTTCTCGCTGCTAAAGGTGGATCTGTTTACAACACCAGAAAATATTTACAAGGGGGAAGAGTAGGATTAAAACCCGGCGGCCTCGTAGAACCGGGTGTTACGCATTATGGTCAATTAGTACAACCTGGACCACCAGGTGTGAGACCTGGATATAGCGGACTTAAAAACTTTAAAAAAATTACTGTAGGTCCCAATAAAGATAAATGGGCTGTTTCTGCCTGGGATGCTAAAACTAAATCCAATCAATGGAATTACTTTGATTCCAAACCCGAATTAGATGCTTTTATAAAAAGTAGACCTGGAACAGGTAAAAAAACAGGAACCACACGTTATGATTATTATGATAAAAAAGGTAATAAATTAGAAAGAACATTAGAAGACAAACCCAAGCAAGTTGCAAGAAAAAATTTAGATACAGGGAAATGGGAAAAAGAAACCCATAGATTAAATAAAGACGGTGAAAGAGTTAGAATTTGGGAAAGTCAAAAACCCAATGAAAATAAATCTCAATTTTTTAAAAGAGTAGAAAAAGAAGGACTTCTTTCACAGAAAAAAGGAAGGCAAGCTTTGGATCTGAGAAAAATGGATGCAACGGCGTATATAGAGGATTGGACAACTAATTGGCTCGATGACAATCTTGAAACATATAAAATAAGACAATCAGATAAAATGCTGAAGGACCTATCTAACGATTGGGCAAAGCATACTAAAACATTAAAAGACAAACCGTGGTTTAAAACTAAAACAGTATTAACAAGAGATGGATTTCCAAATATAGCTAAACCATCCTACCTAACCAAGGCAGCTTATAAAAAAGCTTGGACTTATGATGGTGTTAAACCCCTAACAGCTCCATTGAGAGGTAATTTTTTAAAGATATTTTATAAAAATAAACTTAATACTGTCCCACAGTTAAAAGAGGGCCTTAATCAATATTTTGATTTTATTAATTATGATAAACGAGGATGGAGATCAGGCAGAACGCAAACAGCTTTTAAAGATATTCCTCGAGTAAAAGATGTTGTTTATTTATTGTCTAAAGATTCAGGACTTTATGGCATGGGTAAAAGTCATTTTTTTGATCTTGTAGGGGGCGATCTAGATAAGAAATATAGAAGATTTGTAGTAAAAGTTAATGATGGTTTACAATGGAAACAGAATGCAAAAGGTATTGAAAAAGCATTGGGTAAAAATACAATTAAAGAACTATTAGGTGAAACCACAATACAGAAGTCAATGGATAAGGAACGTAAGGTTCTTCAAGAAATTTTTGATCTTAAAACTTTAGACGGTACAGGATTAGGTTATAGCATAGAACACGGACAAGGTCTTTCACAGGCTTATAAGACAGGGAATAAAGAATTAATGAAACAGACTCTAACGGATTTGGTAGGTACAACAAGAGACACAAACTTTGCTTTAGGACGCGGAGGATTTGAAGCTCAAAGAACATCTTTAGCCAACGCAATACGAAGAGGAGAAAATGTAGGTGATAATTTAAACAGTTTAAATAAACTAGCTAAAACAGCTTACAAAGATCTTGGCTTAAAAGAAAATATGTACTCTATAAAAGATGGTCAGTTAGTTTCTAAGAATGTTTCACGACCTGGTTCCACTATGTATGATAGATTTGGTCAATGGGCTAAACAAATACATAAAACTAAAATAGGCAGAGCCGAAATTGAAAGACAACATGGAAGTTTAAAAAATTTAATAGAAAAAATAGGCTGCTCGGGACTTGCTGCTGGCGGCAGGGTTAGTTTTAAAGATGGCACGACATGCTACACAAGAGGCATGGATAAAATTAAAACAGGTAATATTACAACAGCAGCTGAAAAATTGAACTTTACTAAGCTCGCTCAAACTCTTGGACCTGACGGCTGGAGATTCTTGGGTGTTGATTATGGTCCAAGTCGAACTGCTCAATTTTTTAGTGAAGTTGGTAAAAAAGTAGCAGGATCACCTACAGCAGTCAGAGCACCTCTACAAGTCACTGGTAAACTTGCAACAGGTGTTGGAAGATTTCTTGCGGATCCGTTTTTTATTCCCTTAATTCCATTGGAGATGATGGTAACGAGTGCATACGGATTTGAAAAAAATAAAGACAACATAATGAAATCATTAAAAGAGAACCCTATGGTTACAGAAATGGCTAGGAAATATGACATGAGTGCAAAAGATGTTAGAAATGCAGTTTTGGAGAAATATAGAAGAGCAGTTTTAAATACTGAGGGTGGCCTAGAAGAACAAATGGCATTTGAACCAAAACATGATGAAGCTGTAAATAAATTTGATAAAGAATTTTACCCTTTTTGGGAATCTCATGAACAAAGACCACACATGGATACATCTTTTGTAAAAGATCCGGCTTTTTCAATAGGTACAGGTAGTGCGCTTCTTGGTAACTGGCAAGCGAGTGAAGAAGAAGAACATAAGCTTAGATCAGGTGAAGTCGATGGAACTCAATTTTATAAGAAACCAACTTACTATACGAAAAAAGAATTTTATCCTAAAGATCATCCGGATAAAACATTAGCAGAACAAATTAAAAGCGCTAAACAAATACGTTTTGAAAATTTAAGAGGTCTTGAAGATCCTCTTCCGGTTGGTTTCTATGAAGGCGGCCGTGTACCTTTTGTAAGAGGAAAGCTAGTTGATGAAGGTCGAAGAGCCTTTATGAAATGGCTCGCTGGAATTACTGGCGCTGGAATTGTAGCAGGAACAGGACTCATTAAATGGGGTGCAAAAAAAGGTGCAGGAAAAACAGTCATCAAAGCTGGTGATCACATTATTCAAGGCACTCCAGGCATGCCCGACTGGTTCATTCCGTTGATCAATAGAATTACGAAGGAAGGTGACAATGTTACTGGTAAGCTGGCAACAGTTGAACGGGAAATCGTTCATACTAAAAAAATTGCTGAAGGAGAAGAAGTCACTGTCTACCAGAATCTAGATACCGGCGATGTTAGAGTGGACTATACTTCTCCCGACATTATGGGCGAAGGTGCGGTTGGTCCAGTTCAGTTAGAATATAGAGCGGGTGAAGTTATTACCGAAGGTCCACATGCTGGTAAAAAAACAAAACCAGAATTTGACGCGGTAGAATCAGAGCCCGTTAGTCATACCCACGGTCCTGATGATTATGCAATTGAATGGGATGGAACAAATGTTGTAGGTCGAGCTGAGGACTTAATGTCGGATACTAATAAGCTTAAGCAGTTTGCAACAAAGAAAAAACCGACAATGGGAGAAATTGTAGAAAGTAGCAAGAAAAAGAAAGCGGTTCAAAAAGTGCATGAAAATGAATCAGATTATATCGTAAGTAAACAGGGAGATTATGTAGATTACGACGACTATCTTCCAGATATAGATGATATGGACTATTAATGGCTTTAAGCAGATCAAGTTTCAGTAAACTAACGACAACAACACCCCCTAAAAGGGGACTAAATTATCGAGGCTTGAATAATATATATAAAAAGGTTAAAACAGTTAACGCGGAGAAATTAAATGGCAGATATAGACAAGTCTTTACCAAACGTAAAGCAAACAGTACAATTACCTAGTCCTAAGGACGTTGAAATACAACAACAGCAAGTGTCACAAAAAGCACTTGAACCGGTTGATATTCAAAAGAATGAAGATGGTAGTGTCGATATTAATTTTGATCCTCGAACGGTTAGTCCAGGAGACGATAAAGGACATTTTTCTAATTTAGCAGAATTACTTCCAGATGATGTTTTAGATCCACTTGGACATAAGCTTTACAACGATTATACAGACTATAAAAATTCTAGAAAAGATTGGGAAAGAGCTTATATCTCTGGTCTTGATCTTTTAGGTTTTAAATACGAAGATAGATCAGAACCCTTTAAAGGAGCATCTGGTGCCTCGCACCCTGTTCTTGCAGAAGCGGTAACACAATTTCAATCATTAGCATACAAGGAACTATTGCCTTCAGGCGGCCCTGTAAGAGCACAAATTATTGGAATGCCTACTCCACAAAAAGAACAACAATCAGGTCGTGTTAAAGATTATATGAACTGGCAAATTATGGACCAGATGAAAGAATATGAACCTGAATTTGATCAGATGCTTTTCAATTTACCTTTAGCAGGATCTACATTCAAAAAAATTTACTATGATGATTTGATGCAAAGAGCGGTTTCTAAATTTGTTCCAGCTGATGATCTAGTGGTTCCTTATACAGCTACATCTTTAGATGATTGTGAATCTGTAATTCATATTATTCGAATGACAGAGAACGAATTAAGAAAAAAACAAGTCGGTGGTTTCTATAGAGATATAGAAGTCAATCCTTCTTATATGCAAGAAACAGAAATACAGAAAAAAGAAAGAGCTCTTGAAGGAGCAACTAAAGGTCGTGATGAACGTATGTTCACGATTTTGGAATGTCACGTTAACGTCGACTTAGAAGGTTTTGAAGATATAGATCTAAAGAGTGGAGAACCTACAGAAATTAAATTACCTTACATTGTAGCCATTGAAGAAGGTACAAGAAAAATTTTATCCGTTAGAAGAAATTATGATCTCAAAGACATGATGAAAAAGAAAATTGATTATTTTGTTCATTTTAAATTTTTACCTGGACTAGGTTTTTATGGTTTTGGTTTAATTCACATGATTGGTGGATTATCACGAACTGCAACAGCAGCACTGAGACAACTTTTAGATGCAGGAACATTATCGAATTTACCTGCTGGATTTAAAATGCGTGGAATTAAAATGAGAGACGAAGCACAAGCGATTCAACCTGGAGAATTTAGAGACGTCGATGCACCAGGTGGAAATTTGAAAGATGCTTTCATGCTGCTTCCGTTTAAAGAACCCTCTCAAACTTTATTAGCTTTAATGGGAGTCGTGGTACAAGCAGGACAACGATTCGCTTCTATAGCGGACCTGCAAGTGGGCGAAGGGAATCAACAAGCAGCTGTGGGCACGACTGTAGCCTTGTTAGAAAGAGGTTCAAGAACCATGTCAGCCATACATAAAAGATTGTATGCATCGATGAAAAGAGAATTTAATTTATTAGCAAGAGTATTTAAGATTTATCTACCACCCGTATATCCATACGATGTTGTTGGAGGTCAAAGGCAAATTATGCAAACGGACTTTGATGACAGAGTAGATATTCTGCCAGTTGCGGATCCCAATATCTTTAGTCAGACTCAAAGAATCTCTCTCGCACAAACGGAACTGCAATTGGCGGCCTCAAATCCGAGAATGCATAATCAATACGAAGTGTATCGAAATATGTACGAAGCGTTAGGCGTTAAGGATATCGACTTAATTTTAAAAAAACCACCTCAGCCAATGCCAAAAGATCCAGCATTAGAACATATCGATGCTTTAGGCGGAATTCCATTTAGAGCGTATCCTGGACAAGATCACAGAGCGCATATTACAGCGCATTTAAATTTTATGGCGACTAATTTAGCAAGAGGTGCACCCATGATGAATGCTGCCGTTGAAAAAAATTGTTTAGAACACATTTCTTTAATGGCTCAAGAGCAAGTGGAATTAGAATTTAGAGAAGAATTACAACAAATGCAGCAAATGCAGATGCAAGCACAGCAAAATCCGCAAATAATGCAACAAAATCCGCAAATGCAACAACAAATACAACAGACACAACAAAAAATTGCAGCAAGAAAAGCTGTACTAGTTGCTGAAATGATGGAAGACTTCATGAAGGAAGAGAAAAAAGTTACTTCTCAATTTGATCATGATCCAATTGCTAAATTAAGAGCTAGAGAGCTTGATATTAGAGCTATGGACAATGAAGCGAAAAGAAGAGAAGCTGAAAAACGATTAGATTTAGAAAATATGAAGGCTTTGATGAATCAAGATATTCAAGAAACAAAAATTGATCAAAATGAAGAATTGGCTGAACTTAGAGCAGATACTTCAATTGAAAAACAAGAAATGGCGAATGCCAATAGACTTAAACTAGCTGGCATGAAACCAAAAACAAATGGAAGGAGTAAATAATGACAGTAGGTAAAGGTTATGCACCACTAGGGAAATCTAAAGTGATTCCTACACCGGATGTAAATAGAAATAATAAACCGGTGAAAAAAAGTGGAGACATAAAAGATAAACAGTCTGTAAAAAAACTGTTTGCTAGACAACAAAAACCCGTAACTTGGACATAATATGGCTTGGTTTGGATTAGCAAAAATAGCATTACAAGCTGGAAGCAAGCTTTATACAAATAGGCAACGTACGAAAATGGCGATGTCTGATGCACGGCTTATGCATGCAGAGCGTATGGCCCGAGGTGAGGAATCTTACCAGGGCAAGCTTTTAGAAGCCCGGCAAAACGACTATAAAGACGAAATTGTGCTCGCGATACTTACGCTCCCGATAATTGTGCTTGCCTGGTCGGTGTGGACAGAGGATCCGGCGGCTATGGAGAAGATAGATGTCTTTTTTGAGTATTTCTCGAATTTGCCAAAATGGTTTACTAATTTATGGATACTTGTAGTTGCCAGCGTATTTGGTATAAAGGGTACACAAATATTTCGTAATGGAGGTAAAAAATAATGCCAGTAGGATTTAGAAAATGGGTTGTAGGAAAAGCTTTAAAAGAAGGAACTAAAGCAATTAGATCAGTTTTACCAGGAGCTAAATTTAAAGGTCAAAAAACTATATCACAACATAAAATTGATGCTGCCTTTGCTCGTGCAAGACAAAAAAGTTTTGAGCACGCAGAGGAAGTTAAAAAAATTAAAGAGAAAAACATTAACTATAAAAAAACTAAACATTATTACGCTCCAAAGGACTAATATGGTAAACCCAAGATGGCGACCAACAATCGCAAATTCAAGAATTCCTAGTAGAAAAAAGAAAAAAGAAAGCGTAAAGCAAGAGTTTTCTATTCCTGATACTGGAGAATACATTGGAACACATATCAAAAGTGATTTGGTTGGTAAAAAAGTTTCTAATAAAAGTTATGAAAAATATTATAAAGGTATGATTTAATGAAAGAGATTTATGTTTCAATTCGTTACAACTTATATGGATAATATAGAAGAAAATCCAAAAGAGTATAATTTAGATAAAAATGGCGATTATATAAATTGTATAAATTGTGAATCTAAACTTAAAGCAATTGAGAAGTGGGATGACACTTGTCTCAGTTGTAAGATTGATATGGAGGAATAATGGATCCCTTAGTTATCGTTGCTAAGTTACAAAGAATTCTACAGGATAATCTTCAACGCATTGGAGATACCATGATTAGTGGTGGTATTGACAACATGGAGAAATATCAGTATATGTTGGGACAGGCACGTACTTATCAGTACATGCTTCAGGAAATCTCTAACCTGCTAAAAGCTAAGGAGCAAAAAGATGAACAAGGTAACGTTATCGACATCGGACAAGGAAGTCCCAAAACATAAAAATGCTTTGGAAGAAAAATACAAATCCGAGCCTCAAAAAGAACCATTAAATCCAGATAATATTCAAGATCAAAAACCCCAGTTGCCTGAGCCTAGCGGCTGGCGACTTTTAGTCTTACCCTTCACACCGAAGGAGAAAACTAAGGGAGGAATTTTTTACGCTCAAGAATCTTTAGACAAAGTGAGAATTGCCGTAAATTGCGGCTATGTATTGAAGATGGGTCCGTTGGCCTATCACGATCGAGATAAATTTCCAACGGGACCGTGGTGTAAAACAGGACAATGGGTTGTCTTTGCACGCTACGCAGGATCGAGACTTCCCATCGAAGGTGGAGAAGTTAGAATCTTAAACGATGACGAAGTTTTGGGAACGATTAAGAACCCAGAATCTATTCTTCATCATATTTAAACATAGGAGGAACTATGCCAGAGGCAAAAAAAGAAGAACCCACAGTTGATATTGACACATCGGGACCGGACGTTGATATTAAACTACCTGAAGAAAAGGCTCCGGAAGAAGTAGTAGAAGTACAGGAAACAGGCGACAAGGAACAAGAGACTAAAGTAGAAGAGACTAAAGTAGAAGAGAAGCAAGAGCCCAAAGAAGAGAAACAAGAAGAACTCGAACAATACTCTGAAGGTGTTAAGAAAAGAATTGCTAAACTAACGAAAAAATGGCGTGAAGCGGAGCGACAAAAAGAAGCTGCTTTGGATTATGCTAAAGGCGTTCAGTATGAGCATTCTGAACTTAAAACCAAGTTTTCAAGGCTAGAACCTAATTATGTGAAAGCTTTAGAAAGCAAAGTAGTATCTGGAATGGAAGCCGCTAAAGCTAAACTTGCGCAAGCAAGAGAAGCTGGTGATATCAATGCTGAAGTTGAAGCGCAAAAAGACATTGCAAAACTAGGTTTTGAAGAAACACGTTTAGCAGCTTTAAAGGATAGACAGTCTCAGGATAAAGAAAAGGTAGTAAAAACGCCTGCTTTAAATCAGGCGGTTGCTCCTCAAAAACCAGATCCAAAAGCAGAAGCATGGGCTGATAAGAACGATTGGTTCGGAAAAGACAGCGCCATGACGTATACGGCTTTTGATTATCATAAGAAACTAACCGAGCAAGAAGGATTCGATCCGAATTCGGACGAATATTATACGGAGATAGACAGAAGAATGAAGCTTGACTTCCCGCATAAATTTGCTAATACTACGTCTCAGGAATCGACTAAACCTACACAAACAGTAGCTTCAGCGAAGCGAAGTGTAAATTCTGGTCGCAGAACTGTGAGACTCACATCATCTCAAGTAGCAATCGCTAAAAAATTAGGTGTGCCACTTGAAGAATATGCGAAACAATTAAAACTCACGAAGGAGGTATAAAGCATATGAGTACCGATAAAATAAAAACTTCCCGTGCGAGTCAGACTAGGGCTAAAACAGAGAAACCCAAAGTATGGACTCCACCGTCATCTTTAGATGCACCCCCTGCTCCTGATGGTTATCACCACAGGTGGATAAGGGCCGAGACAATGGGATTCGATGATACGAAAAACATGTCCGGTAAAATTAGATCAGGATACGAGCTTGTAAGAGCTGATGAATATCCAGGATCTGAATATCCGACCGTCCAAGACGGTAAATACAAAGGGGTAATCGGAGTTGGTGGCCTTTTGCTGGCAAGGATACCGGTAGAGGTTGTTAAATCGCGCGAGCAATATTTTAATAATATGACTCAAGACGCAGACACAGCGATTGAACGGGACCTTATGAAGGAACAGCACCCAGGAATGCCAATCAATGCTGAGAGGCAGTCCCGTGTAACCTTCGGTGGAAGTAAGAAGAACTAATTTATTAGCGATTCCTAATCCAACGAAATTATATTAACCGTAGGCTACGAATAGTGGTCTACAAAGGAGAATAATATGGCAAATCAAGACGCAGCTTTTGGTTTCAGACCTACAAGATCACTTGTGGGTGGACAAATCAGAACTGAAGAATATGTGATTGCAGCTAACTACGATACAGCACTTTATACTGGACAAGTAGTTGAAGCAGTTACAGCTGGTGGGATTGAAGCAGCAGCTGCCGCAGACGTTCAACAATTGGGCGTTTTCGGAGGCGTGTTTTACACAGACCCCACTACAAGTAAACCAACATGGAGCGCTTATTATCCAGCTAGCACTAATGCTACTGATCTTAAAGCATCCATATATGCCGACCCTTATATTGTTTTTGAAGCACAACATGATGGTACTGGAACTGCAGCCCTAAATCATTCAGCAATGGATTTTGTAGGTGTTGGAGGAAGTACTATTACTGGTCAATCAACTTCGGAATTAGATTCTGATACGAACGCGACTGACAATGGTTTCAAACAAATCGGAATCTCTAACGATCCCGAAAATCAGGATACGAGTTCAGCTAACTGTAACGCGTATTGTGTATTTAACGTCGGTGAACACGTGTTTAAAGTAGACACGGCATTAGCATAATAGGAGCATAAAACATGGCAATATCACGATCACAACTAGTCAAAGAACTAGAACCAGGTTTGAATGCACTATTCGGCTTGGAATACAAAAACTATGCGAACGAACATGCAGAAATTTTCGATTCAGAAAATTCAGACAGAGCTTTTGAAGAAGAAGTTATGTTATCTGGATTCGGAAATGCGCAAGTAAAACCTGAAGGTCAAAGCATTAATTACGATGCAGCAACAGAGACTTTCACGGCTCGTTACACGCATGAAACACTTGCTTTAGCATTTTCAATCACTGAAGAAGCGATTGAAGATAACTTGTATGACAGACTAGCGTCTCGTTATACAAAAGCCCTAGCTAGATCTATGGCTAACGCTAAACAAGTTAAAGGCGCAAATGTTCTTAACAGAGCGTTTAACAGTTCATACACTGGCGGAGACGGCTTAGAACTTTGTTCTACAGCTCACGTAATCGTTGCAGGGACTTTCAAGAACGAGCTTTCAACAGCTGCTGACTTGAACGAAACTTCATTAGAACAAGCACTGGTAGATATCGGTGTAATGAAGGACGAAAGAGGTCTTAAGATTGCAGCAAAAGGTACTAAAATGATAGTTCCTAATGACTTGCAATTCACTGCAGAGAGATTATTAAAATCTCCAGGCAGAACTGGAACAGCTGACAATGACATCAACGCAGCAAAGAATATGGGGATGATTCCTCAAGGTTATGTAGTTAATCACTACTTAACTGATTCTGATGCTTGGTTCATTAAAACAGATGTACCTAATGGACTAAAACACTTTACAAGAGCACCAATCAAAACAGCTATGGAAGGCGATTTTGAAACTGGAAACGTTAGATACAAAGCTAGAGAAAGATACAGCTTCGGCTGGTCTGACCCTAGAGGTATCTTCGGATCACCAGGTGCGTAATAAGTAAATAAATTAATGAGGCGGCCTCAAAACCGCCTCATTTCAGTTATAAAGTACGAAATTACCTATGAAAAATTTTAGAATTCAAATCAAATATTGTGGCTATAGCGCTGACTTTAAAGTTAAGTGCAATGACACTCCTCAAGATATTGAGAATTCTATCCTTGACAAGCTGGGAAAAAATGAGGTAAAGTTCGAGAAAAATGGATTTACCACTAAAAACGGTAAATGGATAACCTATGAGGAGGTTATAAATGACCCAAGACCTGTACAAACAGAAGAAGTCCTTGGAGTTAGACTGGGAGCAGGAGCATCTTAAAGAGGGTAGATATACTCTTAATATGGTCGAAATTGATGAGAAGATCAAAAGTGTCGTCACTCAGATCAAATTAGAAGAAGCTCGCATAGAAGATCTTAGAAATAAGATCACTGATTCAAGGCCTGAAGTTTCGATAGCTACTTAATAAAAAGCTACATTCTGGAAATCAATCCAAGCAACATAATCTCTTGCGCTCTATTCAAAAAAGAGCTATAAAAATCTTACTATACAATTATAAAAGAATACTAACGCGGTATGGTCGACGGCCTAGAGATAGTATTCACACACAACTAGGAGGATTATAATTATGGCAACAACTACATTTAATGGAACAGTCCGTTCGGACGGTGACATTAAGGCAACAACTAAAAACACAACTACTGGAGCTTTTGTTGACTACGCAGTTATCAAAGCTGCTGGTGGTATGGAAATAGAAAAAGTTGCAAGCACTGGAAACAACATTGTAGCAGCAGGTACTTCAACAGGTACTAACAATGCAAGTTTAGGTACAGCAGCAACTATTTTTAAAATTACACCTAATGATC
>VTLG01016600.1_pt1 | contig 23249 bp, 21 predicted proteins | sample 4694571 | NCBI WGS metagenome assembly VTLG01 (sample SAMN12604809, study PRJNA352737) | marine metagenome | biome: ENVO:00000447; feature: ENVO:00000209|ENVO:00000569|ENVO:01000036; material: ENVO:00002151; isolation source: viral sequences binned using virsorter ...
TTCCTGTTATCTGTTGTGTTTTAATAAGTGTTCCTAAATCTACAGCATTAGGACCTTGCATCTTTCCAATCAAAGCATTCTGTATATCCACAGGTAGTCCTGTTACGTAATCTAATGTAGCTTGATCTATGTTACCACCACCCAATGCCTGAAAGGTAGCAATAGCTTCTTGCTTTCGTTTATCTCTAGCGGCATTACGAGCAGCTGACTCTCTTCTCATACGTGCTTTTGTTTCAATCTCTGTAAGTTTCTTTTGTAACTCAACACGATTATCTATTTCTCTTCGTTCATCATTTATTTGCATACCACGTCTTGCCATGCCACCTAAGAATGATAGTGCTAAACTCATTACATTGCTCCTCTTGCCATTAATCCTTTTGACTGTTCTTTTTCTGCAGGTGCATCTTGTCCGTCAGATGCTTCAGGATTTTCTCCCTCAGGAACTTCTTGTCCTGTTTCCTGTTCAAATCTTTCAAATGCTTTTTTAGCAGCCAAACTATCTATTATACTATTGTCTTCATCTTCCTCTAAACCTAAGTCAGGTGTAACTCCTGCTTCTTCTGCTAAGTATTCTAACATCTCCATAATAAAAGGAACAACTAAAAGACCTGTATCTATACTATGTACACCCTCCATAACATTTGCTGTCATCAATGTTTCAGATAACGTAGTAAGAGGAACACCTGATTCCATTATAGACACAGCATTACCTGCAATCTTTGGTTCAACCATTTTATCTACATAGTAATTCATTACATCTTCAACTTTAGAAAACTGTGGTGGTCTTTGCCAAGGTCTTCCCCCCATTTCTGCAGTTAACATTTCACCGGGAATAGGAGCATTAAACATGTCTACGTCACTTGATTTAATTGTTGGCATCACTAAGCTCCTTACGTTTATTTCTTAATATCCTAGTAAAATGTGCAACAGTATTTGTAGGACTTTCCTCAACCTTTTTAGGTTTATTGTTTCCCATGAAACCTTTTGACATTTTAACAGGTTCTTCTTGTAATAATTTATCCATATTCATACGTGCTTGTCTTATTATCTTTTCCATCGTATCTCCTTAAAATAAAAAGTCCATTAAAAAACCACCTATAGCACTAATAGCATCAGCATTTCTTTTATCTTTTGCCATCTTTGCATTACCCTCTACTTGCATCTTAGTTGTTGCTAGAGTAGTCATTCTATCTAACTCACTCTCACTTGATCTCCATGCACGTTCCATAGCATCACCATATTGTTGCCATATATTTTGATATGCCATCTGTGACATGTTAATTAGTGCTTGTGCATTAAGCTCGTTGGCTCTGTTTATTGCAGCAGTATCTCCTGTAGCTATGGCTCTTCTCCATTGTACATTACTCTGTGCTATAACCATTGCATTCTGTGCATTAAATTGATCACGTTGATTTTGTATTGATGTGTTAAATTGACTCATTGCATTCTTTTGACCTGCATTAAACTGTGACATAGCATTAGATTGTGCAGTATTAAACTGTGCCACTTGTGCAGATAAGCCATCATAGAATTGATTTACTTGATTTGTACTAGATGCATTAAATTGTTTTTGTGCATTTTCAGCAGCTGTATCACTTAGTATAGCATTAATACTACCTTGTGCTTTAAGCATAGAAGCCTGTTGATTATTACTAAGGTTAGCCATATCTACAGCTAAAAAGTTTTGAGCATTTTGTACAGCAGCTTGCTGTCTATTATTTAAGTTAGCAATATCTAAATTAGCCAAAGCTGCAGCTTCAGCCATCACAAGTGCTTGCTTATTATTTAAGTTTTGCAAGTTCATTGTGTTAGCAATACGACTATTCTCTAATGCAATCTGTTGTTCAGCAGTAAAATTCATATTAGCAATGTCAGATATCTTAGATGCATTTATAACTTTAGATTGAAACTTTTGATCAAACTCTTGACCCATAAACCTAGCACGTTGTTCTGCTGCTAACATAGCACGTTGTTGTCTATTTGATAAATTCATTGAATCAAACTTAGCAAACGTACTTGCGTCAATACTTGCTAGATCAATAGATTTTTCTAACATGGCTTGCATGGCTGCCTGTGTAGCATTAGATCCTGAAATACCTTGAGCAGCCATTTGATTTATTACAGATCGCATAGCTCCTGCAGCCCATCTTGGAACTTTGCCATCATTAAAATCTTTCATATATTGATTCATCTGATATCGCATAGTAGCTTTCTCAGATGGTTCACCTTGTGCTGCTTTTATTTCTTCAGTAAATTCAGAAGCTTTTTCTGCATCAGCTACTGCTTCTACCATTTCACCATCTTCAAGTTTTCTTTTTTTAAGATCATCCATAAGGATGCCTTCACCTTGTTCAGCCTTTAGCTTAGACACAGAACTTTCATCTTGTTGTTCTGCATCAATCTTATTAATCTTATCTTTATCTAAAGTTTCACCTGTTACATCTACTTTATCTACAGCATCCTTACTCTTAGAAGCTGTATAAGTTTCAGCTTTCTTGGCTGTAGGTGCTACAACATCATCTGCTTTATCTGCATTTGTTACTGTACCTTGAGGATCTTTGTCATCTAACTTACCTGTACCCTCTGCAATATCTTGTGTTTCAGAATCATATGGAATTTTTGTAGGCTTAACAGTTTGTTTATCTGTTAACGTAGGATTCTTAGCCATATCCTGCATATCCTTTTCAATAGGATTAACTTGTTGTACAGGAGTTGTTTGTACAGGAGTTGTTTGTGTAGCTTTCTCTACTACTGCAGGTGCTGTATATTTAAATCCAGAAGATCCATGTGCAACATTAAGATCACTTGCTCCTTTTGTTTTGTCACCACCTCCTGCAGCTTTTGCTACTTCTTTAAACTCTTCTAAAGTGTATGGAGAATTACTAAAATTATAATTATCAAAAGTAGATAGATCAGAGTAATCACCACCACTACCTGAAACTGTAGGACCTATTTGTTTTAATTTAGCTTTAGCTTCTTCTTGTGTCATGCCACCCGGAGCATAACCAACGACAGCACCACCTGCTTGTGCATATAATTTTCTTGCTTTATCGTAATATCTATTCATTAAATGTTGTTTAGCAGGATCACTAGATAGATATTCTTTAAACTTTGCCATGTCACCCTTGTATCCAAAATGCTTTGCAATCTTTTTCATACCTTGTGGTGATATTTTCATCTTTGTTTTCTTTGCCATTTAACTAATCCTTGCTTAATACTTTATCTAATTTATCTTCAAGTCTATGTAGTGCATCCATTACTTGACTAAGATCATCTCTCATTTCTTTACGTGTAACATACTCTTCTCTTGTTTTATTAAGTAGTATATCTATACGTTTTACTTCTTGTATTAGTCCTCTAAATGCCCATACAGCAGGAGCTATTACTAGTGTTAATATTATATTCCAAAACATCCACATACTTATTTCCATGAGTTACTCCTGTATTGATTTAAGATACCACACAAGCCAACCTAGACCTATGATTGTACATATTAGAAACAATATAAACACACCCTCTATACATCTATCTTTAAACTCTTGTCTTCTGTACAGTTGTTCTTGTCTAGCTTTTCTAATTTTACCTTCCATTGCTAACAACTGATCCCAAGCTTTATGCCCATGAGAAAATTGAATAAAAGTTTTGAGTTCATATCTTTGTTCTTCTAATTTCTTTTTAGCTGCAAAAGCTTCTAATGCTTCTTGTTCTACTGATCCAAATACCTTACGAAAAATTGGTGGATTCTTAGCTGACTTTTCTTTTTGTTCTATATCAGACACAGCTCCCATCCATCTAGATAAATCACCTGTCATAGATTCTATATCACGACCTGCTTGAAAAGCTTTCTTTAGACCTGCAAATGCTGTACTTGCTGTGGTCAGGCAAGCACCAATCGTAATCGGATCAAACATTAAGATGGTTTAGTTGGCCAAGTTACATTGTATATATCAGATGCATTTGTTATATCACGTAGCTGTTGTCTGTATGTTCTCCATGCACTAGCGTCACCACTTGCATCTTCAATCTTATGTATCTGCCAATCAGCTTCTTCTAATAAAGATATACGAGTAGCTCTTAATGCATTTTTTTGTGTGTTATCTAAATGTAATTGATACGCAGTATCTTGTGATGCCTTAGTTACAGTTTTGCCATCTTCATCTACATACTCTTTATGCCTATCTTGTATTGCCCACTTAACATACCATTTACCATCTATAGCTTCATACCCATCCTGTACAATAACTTTTGTAACATCTGTATTTGTAGGTTGTGCTGATTCGTATATCTCACTATACTCCCATAAGTTAAGTAAATCTAATGGAATACCTGCACCAGATGGAAAAGATGTATCAGGATTATTATTACGTATTTCTGTTTCTGTATGTACAGTACCATCTTTATGTCTATAATTTGCCATTTAATTCTCCTATCTAAACGCTAAAAACATATATGCTGACAATGAACTACCATCATTCATATCATTTGTTTGATCTGGTTCACTAGCTGTTCCACCACCTTTTACTATAAAACCTGTACTATGTTGATCTAAAGCGTCTGAACTTAACATTGATGAATTACCATCTAAACTATCATATGAATCTGATCCACTACTTAAACCCCTAAGTGTATCAAATATAAGCCAATCTTGTCTATATTGAGAAGAACTAGCATGATCATTATTTATATTTTTAATTAAAACAAATCTAGCAGTAGAACTAAAACCACAATCAATAGTTTGATCACTTGTTGAGCCATAATATATACCCACTTTACTTATGTTAGGAAAGGTAGCAAAGCATGTATAGTTGTATATTTGATTAGCAATATTAATATTCTGCCCTCCTTGAACATAAAAGTTATTAATATCTGGCCAATCAGCCCAAGGATAATTAGAAAAAGAAAAAGGATAATTATGATATATTTTACCATACCATTGATATGACTTTTCATAATTATAAAAATCTGCATTTTGTGTTCTATGAGCATCTTTATGATACACAACTATTCCTGATTGAGTTGATGATTCAAAAGTATTACACCATATCATTTCAGGGATTGCTTCTAAACCATGTGGTACAGCTAATGATGAGCTTCCATCTCCATAGTAGTAACCTGATTTCATAACACGTGGAAACTCTCTAAACATATTTACATAATTTGAATAGCCATTTAATAGATAGCTTGAAAAAAATCCATTAGTAAAATAGTCATCATTACTATGACTTATAGGTTTATCTTGATTTCCAAAGTCTAATCCTATACCTTCACCACTACCTGTAAATGCTCTTCTAGATAATCGAAAATCTCTTGAGCTAGTTTGGTTTTCAGAATATATTGCCATATCAGGAGCAAATCCTGCAGGTGATCGTGGATTATTTGCTCTTTGATCTCCTAAAAAATGATCATATACTTCTGTGTTTGTTGTAGGAGTAGCCATAGGTTGTTTTCTAATTGCCATATATGCGTAATTAGCACCTGACTTATTAAAAGTTACGTGTGTTTTATTTGCTGTTGCAATACCGGGATAATCAACCATTCTAAAACCATTAGGCATAACATGCATTGTTACTCTATTACCCGGAACACTTCCATTATTTCCATCTACATTTACAAAAGTTCCTGCACCACCACTACCACTAGTTCCTGAATTTATTGTACCATATACATTTATAGAATAAGGAATATTCATCCGATAATTATTATATGCACCATCTGGTCCTGTATTTGGATTACCATGTATATACCATGATGAATCGTCATCTTCATACAAAGTACCATCTCCATCCATGTTTTTATTTAAAATAAATTGCGGCTCCCATCCTAGTGTTATCTGTTGTCCATCTGTTCCACCTGCATAAGTATCACATTTAATAAAACCATTTTTACTTTCATCGTGTGCAAAAAGCAAAGCTAATATTGTATCACCAGAACCATTAATCTCGTTTTTATTTCCAACAGTAAATTGTGTATGTGTAGGTTCTGTATTAGAAAAATATGTATTAGCTCCCGGACCTGATGCATCAGTTTGAAACGTAGCATTAACACCATTTGAAGGATTTGCTCCTGATAGATTAAAGAACTGATATTTAGTTGCTCCTGCAGATCTGTGATAACATACCCAATCTGCAATATCATCTAAATTTTTAAACATCATCATTCCCGGTTGACATTGTAAATTATGGTCAATAACACGATCCGTACCATTACCTGTAAAAGTAAAAACTTGAAAAAATTTAGGTTTATTTATAAATGCATAATAATAATACATCCTACCACTATCATTGATAGATGTATTAGAACCTATAGTAAATCCTGTGGTATTAAATGCAGTAAGACTGTCGTTGATACCAACCTCGTTGCTACCACTATCTGTTCCTACAACTTTAGTAGCTCCACTTATTGTATTGTACATTTGCGCACCACCTACATAACTACTTTTAATCCAAACAATACCTGTATTATTTTGCAAATCAACTACATGACCATCACCATTGTCAGTAGGAATCAGTCTACCTGTACTACCATCACCTTGATATGTTCCTGCAACAAAATAGTCTTCTATAAATTCTTTAGGTAAATTTGTACCTGATTGTGCTATTATTTTTCTTGTTATTTTACTCATGTTTTACCTTTAGTATTGATCTGTTCCAGAATGAAATCCCCATATAGTACCACTACTTAATGCTATAAAACTAAATACATCATAGCGATCAGCTACAGTAGATAATGTAGGTGCATTTCCACCATCTGCCCACTTAATACCTGCAGGCCATGTTACAGTTTTATTTCCTCCAGATCCTTGTTTAAGAAGTATAGTCCATCCATACATCTGACTACCACCTGCATATGTTTTATTAAAAGTAATTGTACAACTAGTTTGATCTAATGTTCCTTCAATAATTACATCATCATCTAAATATAGAGTTTTACTTGATCCCATATTACCTGCAGATAAATATTCTTCAGTTGTAACACCTAAATGTTTATTGGTTAATGTTTGTGAAGAAGATAGATCTGCTGTAACTGATGTGTCTATGGCTAGAGCAACAGTACCAGATGTACCACCACCTGTTAAACCTGTACTTGCAGTTACTCCCTCAATATCTGCACTTATACTACCTACTTGTGTATCTACATAATCTTTAACAGCTGCACTTGTTGGTAAAGATGTATCATTATCATTACTACCAATGCCCTCAGATTCTGTAACCAACGCACTACCTGCAAGATGAGAAACTGCTACATTACTAAGTGTATTACCTGATGCAGAGAAATTAGCATCAAAAGTTTTATTTGTTAGTGTGTCAGATGTTGCTCTACCAACAAGAGTGTCTGTTCCTGTAGGAATTGTAATTGCACCACCATTAACTAATGTTGTTATAGTTTTATTAGTTAGCGTATCAGTTGTATCTCTACCTACTAAAGTATCTGTAGATGTAGGAAGAGTTAATGTTCCTGTATTACTAATTGATGATATAGTAGGAGTAGTTAATGTTTTATTTTCAAGAGTATCTACTGATACACGTGAAACTAATGTACTATCTGCACCTTGAGGTAATAACATTTTATTAGTAGTTCCTGTACTGTGAGGTTGTGCTTCTATAATTTGTCCATGACTGTTAACATGACAGTTAAGTTGAATTTGACCTGCTACACCTGTAGGTCCACCTGTACCATCACCTTGAACTTCTAATATATTTGTTGCAGGTTTAACTTGTAAGTTACCTGATGCAGTAGTAGATACACCACTAAATACAGAAGTTGTTAATGTAGCAGTTGTTAATGTTTTATTTTCAAGTGTGTCAGCAGATACTAAAGACACAAGTGTACTATCTGCACCTGTAGGTAATAACATTTTATTTGTAACACCTACTCCATGTGGTTGTGCTTGTATTGTTTGACCATGTGAATTATTTTCACAATTTAATTGTATCATACCTGATGTATTACCACCTGCAGTACCACCTCTTACTTCTAGTTTATATGTATACGGATCTACAATCAAGTTACCAGATGTAATAGTAGTAATTGTATTACCATCTATAACTATATTATCCACGTGCATATCTTTAAATACAAAGTTTGTTTTACCTAAACCTACAACACCTGTACTAGTAGAAAAGATAGTTGTGCCATCTGTGCTAACTTGTCCTGCATTACCTATAACTGTAATTCTAGCACCCTCTGCAGATGTGCCATCATGCTTATGTCCACTTGATGCATTGAAAGCTGTTTCTATTGCATTGTATTCATTATCAAAATCACTTGCATTGATAACTTTACCTGTTGCAATATTATCAGTTGTATCTTGTCTAGTATATCCTGCCATTGTTTAATTCCTTATTGTCTGTCATTAGTTGAATACTCTAATAATGCTGTATCCAATCTATAATTTGTTGCTGTAGTATTATCTTCAATACGCAAGGTAACTGTTTTACCTGATCCGACTACATTTTTATTATATATAATATCTAATGGAACACCAAAAGTTCCTGTTCCAAATGCACTACTACCAAAAAGTACAGCACTTTGTGTTCCTGACGCAACTGTTATGGGTTCTGGTTGTATTACATCAGGACTTCCTGAATCATATTTTAACGTCATTGTACTTTCAAATGTACCTATAGCGTCAATATATAACACAATTTTATAAAATGTTTTTCTAACTAATGGATCAGATATAGGCATTGGTGGAGATTCAAATAAAGATGGTATTAGTGTACCATCAAAAGAATCTGTAGATTCCATTCTATAAAGAAAACCATCGTCATTAGCAAATAACACTAATTCTTTACTAACACCACTTTGACCCATATATCTTGAATCTGCTATGTGAGCATTAATACCTACAGTCTTTGCCCAATTTAATCCTGTACCACCTTGAGCAATATATTTAGTAGCTAAGTAACCTAGTGCTGCTTCATCTTGTGTACCTGATTGAAACTGAAATATTCTATATTGTGCTTTTTCTCTTATTGTAACTGCATGAAATGATCCACTTGTAAAATTATCAATGTCTTTTTTAATAGGTGCAGATGCAACATCTAAACTAAAGTCACCAATTCTATCAGTAGCAGCTAAAGATCTTATACCATCTGGGGCCATAAATAATACGTCACCACCAACCTCTGCTATTGTATCAGGTTCTATACAACCTATCTGTGTAGTAATTTCTGCAGATTTAAAATTACCTGATGTACCTGTTACTTTAAATATAGCTTGTCTTGTAAAAACAATTAACTGATCACGAAAAGGTATTAGTCCTGTTATTTCATCTGGATAGTTTGTAACACTTGGTTGACCACTTCCAAAATCATTATCTATTTTAATTTGCATAGACAATAAATTAGTTTTATTTGTACCTGTTACAAAAAATAAACAATCATTAAACAATGCTACAAAAGAAGCACCTAATACATTTGCAGGTGTACCACTTGAAGCAGATGTAATAAAACTTATACAACTATTAGCCGAAGCTGAACTATCATAAAATGCAGGATAATTTACACCATCAACAAAAACAGCTTTATCTGTACCATTAAAATTGTATATACAACTTCTTACTTTATTTGTAGATGCACTTCTACTAGCATGATCACCACTTCCAACAGTATGTGCTACAGTTATTGTACTAGGATTTACATGATAAAATATAGCATTTGGTGATGCACTATCTAATCTTGTAGCTATTGCAATATTAGTATCTACAATAGTTAAACCTAAAAAGGGATTTCCATTTCCTGAATTACTAGATACTTCTATTTTATTTGTATTAAATTTTTGATATCCTTTTAGCTTTGCATAACCACCAGATAAAGATGGTTCGTAATTTTGTAATATAGCTGCACTACCCACAGCTTGTGTGCCATGTTGCAATGGACTTAGATTAGATATTAATCCACCTTTAAACTCTACAGGAAATGTTTGCCAAGCTGTAGCCATTAAAATACTCTAGAATTAACTGCACCTGTTCCACGATCTATAACAGTAGAACGTACATACTCATATCTATTAATATAAATACTACGCATGTATTTAATACCCTCTTTAAATTTGTTTTGAGATAGCTGTGAATTTTGTATATCTCCTCTAAACTGATAGGCATAATACATAGCACCATCTACAATAACGTGTCTAAATTCTTGTGGTACTGTAGGTACATCAGTTGCTATTTCTAATATAACAGGATTTTGATAGTATTCATATACTAACTCATATGCTTTATCTGGACATGGATAAAATATAAATTCTTGACTAGGTGAACGTACTACATACATAGGCACTCCCCTAATACCTGTATTAGTATTATACTCATGATCTATATATCTGTCAAGATATTCTTGATAATCTAATGATTTTAATTTTCTAGTATCTACACCTAATCCACTAGTAAAAGTTATTTTAACATTATTTGCTAAAGTTTGTGCTGATGATAACACAATATTATTTTGATCAGATAAGCTTGAAACAGTAACAACTCCATCAATACCTGTTCCTGTAACTGTCATACCTGCAGTTATTGTTCCTACATTATTATCTATTACTAAAGCTGTACTACTTGTAATTGCACCATTAACAAAACCACTTGCTGTAATAAGATCATTTCTTTTTATTCTAAAACTTTTTTCATCTAATATTTTTGCATCTTCAGGATAAGGATATCTCATAATACCTGCAGATAAAGTTTCTTCTTCTTCTCTATGATTCCAAGGCCAATTAAATTCTTCGTGATTAATGTGTCTTATAGAAGAGTTAACTGCATCTTTTGCTGTTTGATAAAATCCTTTAGCACTTAAAAAATTTACAGAAGTTAATTCTACTTCATTTAATCTTCTATTGATTTCATTTACTAAATCTAAATAATTATATGCCATATTAGTTTTCCTTAATACGTAATCTAACTACACGTTCAGATACAAGACCTGTACTATCAGTTATTTGACTAGTTATTTTATATGTTGTATTATTTGTACCTGCACTAAATCGTATAGTACAAACAGTATTAGTGCTATCTCTTAATATACCTGCAAACAATGCTGTTAATCCATTAACTGTAGTATTTTCTATTGCACTTACTTCTGTTTTAACACCATTAGCATCATCAATAAACCACTTGTTTGTGCTAATTGTAGCACCTGTTGCAGTTAGATGATCAAAGCCTAAAAATCTAGACCAATCCATACTATAGTCTAATGTTTCATCAGGGTCTTTATTTGGCCATTTAAACGACATTTTTTATTCCTTATGCTGCTATTCTTTTTCTAATAACATGTTGTCTTGGTGGTACAACAACAGTTCTATTTTGTTTAGGTATTTCAATTACATTTTTAATACTATTTAATCTTGTTCCTACATTTACATTACTAGCAACACTTGCAATTTGATTATCGTTTTTAACATTGTGTTGTCTAACAGGTATATGTATTACTCTATTCTTTGCATAATCATCTTGGTTAACAGTAAATATTTCTGATTGACCTGCAAAAGTTGGAACAATAGAATATGATGGTAAAGTTATATTGGCTGTTCCTACAAGAGTTACAGTATTTACAGAAGCTGTTAATATTGTAGGTGTAGCTAGTACAAAATTAGCATCGCCTATAAATTCAAGTGTTCCAACTGAACCTACTAGTTCTACAGAATCTAATGTTACATCTGCTGTTCCTGTTACACTAGAAAATGTATTAAGTGTAGTTGTTAATTCATAAGAGGGTGCATTTATAACTGCAGAAGATTGTATTGTTGGTTCATTAAATAAACTAGATAATATTAAATCAACAGCACCATATATGTTTGTTCCATATACACTTGTTCCAAATAATGTTCCACCACTAGTTATTGTAAAATTACAATTACCAACAAACTCTAATGTACCAACTGAACCTGTTAATAATAATGATGATGGCGTTACATCTGCAGAACCAGAAATATCAGGAGCATTAAATGTTGTAGTTAATTCAGTTTCATTATTACCAATATGTGCAGATATAGCAATAGTTGCTGTACCTATAATACTAATATTACCAATTACTCTACTTAAAGTAACACTATCTAATTCAAAATTTGCAGATCCAGAAAAAGTTAAACTATCGCCAACACTACCTGTTAATTCAAAAGATGGTAAATCAACAAAGCTTACTGTACCTACTGATAAAAATCCTGCAGAAGATGTTAACTCTAACGTATTAGGTAGTGTAACTTGACCAGATCCAACAATACTTACAGAATCTACAGAAGATGTTAAAGAAAAACTTGGTGCATTTATTCTTACACTAATACCACCTGCACCTGCAAAGGTATCCTGACTAAATGTTAATACACCAAAACTCATTTAAATCGTACCACTCTCACCATCTAAATCTTGTAATACCCATTCATGTGACGGACTTATAGAATTACCTTTTGCCATGTACATAGTTACACCACCTGTAAGCATCGAACTCCAAATATAATGATTATCTCCTGATGTACCTGCACCAATATCATTATTATTAAAATTTGTGTTATCACCTTTTAATGGAATCATCCACCATCTAACTTGTTCATTAGAAGTATAATAAGCATTATCAGAATTTTCTCTAGCAACAATCATTCTACTACCACCACTATTCATATTGCCTGTAAAAGAATAATGTCTATTATAAGTACTGCTGTCTGATCCCATATTACCACCACATACAAGTCTAAATTGTTGATTTGGTAAATTTTTACAAACAACATGCAACATCCAACCATTTGCTACAGGATGACCAAATTTAATGTAAAATGTAGGATTAGGAGTAGTATAAATATATGTTTGTTCTCTTTCTGTAAATACTCCATCAGCTTGATTACCACCTGATAAATCTAATCTTACATAATGACCACCCGGCATAGATAAATGGAAGTATCCCCAATTATCATATACGTCATTTCCAAGATCTGAAAAATAATATGAACCTGCTCCAAGACTTAAACCTGTCGTATCAGGATGTGCATAACTTTGAAAGTTGTGTCCAGACGTATCTTGATATAAATCTTTAGTCATAGAACCATAGTTACCCATATAAACCTGACTTGTAGTAGTAGTATGAAATCTTGGTTTATAAACGTAACCTGTTCCTGAGTTAATTCTAAAAGATGTTCTTGGTCTATAACTTACTGAACCACTTGCTGTATTAGTTGTTTGCCAAGTGCCTGATGAATCTGTCCAACTGTACCAACTTTTATTAGAACCTACAGAAGAAGTAGCACAAATACCTGATTGATTATAATTAGGTACTGCACCCCAAGCTACAATAACTCCTATAGCACCACCTGTGTATGTAAAATGCGAAAAATTTCCTAATGAAAAACCTTTAAATAAATTAATACTAGAACCTACATCCCAATTTTGTTGACTTATTACATTTGAAAAACTAGTTCTGTTAGAACTGTAAGTTGGATTTGTATTTACAGTAGCACTAGAAGACATATTACACAAAGCAATTTGATAATTTGGATATGGTCTTACTTGAGGAGCATTAGTCATGTACCACTTAATGCCTGTTATAACATCATTTTCTGTAATACCTACAGCTGCTAACTCTGATTGAGTTATAGTATAAGCAAAAATAGTTCTTTTATACCAAATATTAAATACAGAGGGTTGTGCTTGACCATGACCACTAGCTGTAAGTGTTCCTAATACATCTGTCCAACCAACTGCAGGTGCTATAACATTAGAAGCACCATACCATTCACTAAAAGCCATCTGACTACCAGAACTTTTTCCTATAAGTCCTCTAACATCAGATTCATTTATACTTACTTGAGTTCCAGAGCCACCACCTGCTTCAATGTGTATTTCATTTAATGATATTGCTCCACTATTTTGTAAAGGCATTACTTATTCTCTAATACAGTTGTCCTATTTTCATAGTCAGCATACTTTTCTTCCATTCTATCAATACTTTCTTTTAGTTCTTTAATAGCAGCAACTATTGTTTCTGTGTTAGCTGAAGATGTTAAGTTTTCAAAATCAATTCCCATTAGCTAGTTTCTCCTTTAATTCATCTATCTGTATTTGTTGTTCTTTTATAGCTTCAATAAGTAGAGGAATCATTCTTGCGTAGTCTACTGTTTTATAATCTTCACCAGACTTAGACTTCTGATCTTCTCCAATATCAAAAGGTGCAAGAGAAACTAATTCAGGTAATACTTTTTCTACTTCTTGTGCTGATACACCAACCTGTATCTTATCTTGTCTTTCATATCCAAACTCTTTTGCTTTTTCATTTTCACTATAATAATATCCATTAATAGTTTTAACTTTATCTACAGCATTCTCTATCTTTCCATGAAAGTCTTTTAATCTTTTGTCTGAGTAATATGCAGTAATATTATTAGTTGCTCTTATTTCACCTGTAGTTCCAGATCTAGCAGTTCCTACACCCAAAGAATCAAATTGATTTATAACTGAAGTTGATGAGGGATCAAGATAGTAATTGCTATTACTTATATCATAATATCGTGCAGCATATACATTATTTTGAAAATAAGATGTACCATCCCAAGCAAATCTAATTTTTTCTACACTACTAGTAAGTAGCCTAAAAGCATAGCTTCCTGAAGAACCTCTTAGATCAATACCATAATCACCAGATGCTTTATTTATAATACAACCCCAATCATTTCCATTAGGACCATTTACATAAAGTGCCGCATCATTAGCACCATTACCTGTACTTGGAGTAATATTTACACAACCATTACTATCAATCCTTAAATGATCTCCTACACCATTTTGATGTATTTGAAAATCAGTAGAACTAGCTTTAATCCACCATTCATCAGTACCTTGTCTTGCAAACGATAATGCATAATCTGTATCTTGGCTATCAAGACACATAGGATACGCATTTGCGTTACCGAATACCTGAAGTTTTCTATCATTTTTAATAACACCACTACCCGGTGCTACAGGATACACAATATCAGCTTCTCCTATAGCAACTACTCCATCATCAGTAATTCTTAACCTACGATCTGGATTATTGTTTGGATGAGTAGCATTAGACCCACCTGTAAAAAAATCAATATTAGCATAACTATTTATAGCATTTTGATCGTTTCTAAAATTTTTAATTTCTAGGTTTGCATTTCCCTCATTCCATGTAATAGCTGCTTTTTTAGTTTGTCCACTAGCAGGTGTAGACCCTGCAGCTCCTTGTATAAACTCAATACCTCTAGCATTATTACCTGTTGAAACAAGTCGGATCATAGCATCAGATCCATACAGATCCATTGCTCCCCCTCGTTCTTTCTTTAAATCCCAATTAGCCCATGCTCCATCTAAGAAGCCATAACCACTTCCATATCCATAAAGTTGAACAAAAGCATTACTTCCTGCGTCTTTTAAATATATTCCAACATCACTACCAGAACCACCTGAAACAAATTGAAAATTTCTTGAATTATTATTTGACAAAATATGGCTATCAGCACTAAATGTAATACCACCTGCAAAGACAGCATTACCTGATGTCAATGCCAATCGTTGTGACCAACTAGACCCATTGTTATAATGAAACCCCATTTGATTACTATTTAAGGCATCATTATTAATCGCCCATGATGCTGAACTATTATAAAGTTCTATTTGTGGTTGAGCTGATGATTCACCACCCTGTGCAATTAATAAATCGGTATAACCACCTCTAGCACTTCCGGGAGTTATTCCAATTCCAACTCCGTCACTTCCTATATTAATAGCACTACTTGTTAAAAGAGTATTTGCTGAATTTGCATTGTTTAATCCAAAACTTAGAATATTAGTATCATATTTGATTAAAGCTGAATGATATGCTCCACTATCATCATATAAACATAGTGTAGTACCTTGATCTGCATTACTAACAAATACTTTAAAATCATTACTATTATAACTACCAACATCAGTGCCTACTAAAAGATTATTAGTTACTTTAGTAGCACCACCATTAGTAGCTACTATTGCACTTTGTGCTAAATCTACATCACCACCATCATAGTTAATATAGAGTTTTATACTTGAGTTGCTTGAGTTAAAAAAGTTAAGCTCGTTACTATCTTTTAAAGAAAGGTAATTTGTAGTTGCTCCATTATTAGGGTGAATGTTTCCTCTAAAACCTATTGCATTTGCTACCCCACTTGCATCTTCAAATACAGCTTTGTCTGCAGGTTGTGTTACAAATACTTCTTGATTACCTGTACAACTTATCTTAGTAGTGTTACCTGCAGAAGTTTGAAATACTGTATCTCTAGATAAAGTTGTACCACTAGCAGTATATGTGCCAAGACCTACTTCAAAATTATTACCATCTACTATTGCATAGTAAGTTGTGTTACCATCACCTACATCTGCAAAAGTACGAAAGCTATCTACAGCACCACCAAGAGTTAATGTTCCTTGTCCTGTAGTGCTAGATGTTTCTTTTATTCTGTCTTTTACAACTAGAGCCACTAAGTTATCCTTATAATAGCGTTACTAGAATCGTTTGTTGGCATAGTAATGGTAAATGAACCATTATCAGATGACTGTGTGCTACCAAATGATATAATTGCTACAGCCTTATTGGATTCAGATGCATTATATATAATTGCACCATTAGCATCTATAGTTGCATTTGTAAATGTTATATCTGCAAAATCAACAAAAGCCACATCACCACTTAGTGTTGTAGTAACACTAGATAGTGTATGGCCTCCTGTAGAATATGGATTACCACCAGAACCTGTTGCAGCTATTTCATCACTATTACCTGTAACATCAGAATAATTAGTTGTTGTTTTATCATAAGTACCAGATTCTCCTGATTTAATTAAAGCTAATTTAAATGTATCTGTTCCAAATGTATGTATGCCCTCTAACAATTCTCTTTTAAAAGTGTTACACAAGGCTGTTGTTATTGCCATTTAAAATCTCCCTGTTATATAGATAAGAGGGCAAGCGTAACTCACCCTCTCATATAATAAAGCTATTAAGCTAACATATCCCTGTCAACTATATTCGCTTCCATATCACCTAATGGCGATACATCCATACATAGTGCGTAAACACGAAGTTTACCTGTTGCAATACCATTATCAGTACCTGCAAAGGTAAGATCTAATGTATCGGATGCACCAACTGTTTGAGGTTTAATAGCAGCATCTGCCATATTAGGTGCTGCGTGATCACCTGCAGATGCTCCATCTATATCAAAACTAGTGACAAAACCATCAGCATCTACAGAACTACATCCTAAAGCTGCTGTTGCGTCAGAACCTGCACCTGTTAGGGCAGTCATAACTTCTATACCTGCATGTAAAATACATGTGTCAGCATCAAAAGTCATCATCTGAACAACATCACCTGCACTAGGATCAACTGTAGTTACTGCAAAGTCGATTGTTTTCTCGACCATATAAACACCTCTACCGATGCTTGTGTTACCTCTCGCAGGAGCAACTATACTTGAAATTGTAGCCATAATATACCTCCTTACGCTAAGTTATATGCAGCAGTTACGATAGCTTCTGGTCGAAGTATCTTTCTGCCATACAAATGCATACCACGAACAATGTCTGCAAATGAATCAGGATCACGATAAGTTTCGGTCTTGTTTATTTGCTCTGCTGTTGCGACTGCTGAACTATGTCCTGCAACAATAATACCCATATTAGAAGCATTAGGACCACCTGTAGTAGAAGGACCTGTACCTAATGATGGTAAATTGTTAGACTGATAGATCTTAAAACCATGTAGGTTATTTACTACTAGTCCATTTTGTAAACCTGAACCACCAAAGTCTGAATTTAGAAGACGTGAATCTTCATCTTTTAAGACCTCAATAAATACAGGATCAAGAACTAGCCAACGACCTTGTGTATCAACATTTTGTTGATCCATAAGTCTTGACATACGTGCAATAATTTGTAATGGGAAAGCATTACCTGCAGTTGATGATTTAGCTGCGGTTGCTCCACCTGCACGTGGTTCAATACCAATAGAGTTATTAGCTGAACCTGCTGATCCAGATGTGTTTGTAAAGTCAGATGCATCTAAAGACATAGAAGCCAATAATTCTGCACCAACTAAGTTAGCACCTGCAGATGCTCCTGATACAGCTGCTACACCATTAGTAGATGTGTTTACTGTACTAGCATTTGCGTGTAATGCAGCTTGTGAAAAACCTGACATATAGCCAAGTACTTCTTGGTCAAACTGATCAGCTAAACGATAGGCAGCCCTGTCACTTGCAAGTGATTGAAAGTTAACGTGGCTGTGTGCTTCCTCAATGTCATCAATCTTAAATGCAAAATAGTTTGCTTTATCGATAACAAGAGAAAACTCTTCATCGTCTAAATCTTGAGGAGTAATTTGTGTTCCTCTCTCGTAGGATTTTACTGTGATTTCTGGTTCTTTAATAATCTTCACAGAATCTCCCATGGCCGCGATTTCACCAAAGTAATCATTATTGGTTATCGCTTCAGCAATAGATGACTTACGAAAAGCAAGTTGCACCTGTTTGCTATAAATAATAGGACTAAAATTACCATTAGGTAAATTACCATGTCCTGCAGCTTTTGGAAATGCCATAATTAATTCTCCTTATATTTCCAAAACAGATGCAAACTACAAACTATCTACAGAGGCCAACAGTTTAAGGTAGATATAAAACGGCTTAAACTATTTGGATAGTCTACAATTATTTTGTTGTTTGCTGAATATAGAGTGTTAGTGTCGTTTCCGGGTAACACTCTACCTTATATTGTATATATAGTTATACTAATAACTATTTAAATGTCAAGTATTATCTTGCATTACCTGACAAATCATATATAAACTTACCACTCCTGATTGCTTCCATAATCATGTCAGCATTCTTTTCATAATCTTGAGCAGACATTTTGTTTACATCTGATTCCTTTATCATCCCTGTAGCTTCTGTATCTGGTTGACTCTTTGTTGATCTTGTAGTTACAGATTTAGCTGCATCTTTGGATGTATCTTTTTTCTTTTCACTAATGCCCATATCAGCTTTATACAAGTCGATTGCTCTTGCGGCTGCTCTAGCATCAGTTTCATTTTCATATAAAGCATCTTGAACCCATTTAGGTTGTTCATCTGCCCATGCATGAAACTCATCTGTTTCTTTTATTTCGTTAAAATCAGGATGCATAGATAATAACTGTGCTTCAGCTTTCTCTCTAGATACATTGTTTTGCATCTCATTGATTTCACGTACACGTGCTTCCAAATGTTCTGATTGTTCTTTTGCTTTTTTAATTGCAATAGTTTCTACAATCGCTGCTACATCTGGATATTTTTCTGCCCATGCATTTATATCTTCATCAGATTTAGGTAACTGTATTTCTTTACGTGTAGCTTCATCTAATTGTTTTTTGATTTCTGCGAGTTGATCTCCAAATTCTTTTTCTTTATTCTGAAGATGCCTACGCAAATCGCCATAACGCTTTTTAAAAGTTTTTTCTTCAGCCGATAAATTCTTATCGTCTTCAACTTCAACTTCTTCAGGTTTCGTTTTATTTTCTTCAACAAGTTGTGCTAGTTCCTCTTCATCTTTCTTTTGTCTTTCTTCATTTGTATATTTACGATTTGTAAATGCTACTTTCTTTTCTGGCTTTACTTCGCCTACTACATTAGTTTGTTCCATCTTTGTTCTCCTTTCAGGGCCACTAATTGTGGGTAGCTAATTAGGATCTCTTTTTTACTAAAGTTTTCCCTTTGGTTGGTTTTTTCTTTGTTGGTGGTTTTGCTATTAACATACCTTTGTTTCCAAACTTTCCTGATGCCATATTGCCATCTCCACCACCACCATATGCTTTAGAAAGATTTTCTTTATCTTTATCTTTTTGTTTTTGTGTATTTTTATTTGCAGACCCTGCTACAGTCTTTTTTCCTGTTTGAGGACCTGCTCTCATACCTCTGGCTTCATTAGCCTTATTTTCTCTTTCTTGTCTTCTAGCTTCATTATCTTCTCTTTTCTGTGCTATAGAACGTGTTACAGGATTATAAGATCCTTTACCAACTCCATCATAACCTTTACTTCTAGCACCTGCTATTGCTCTAGACACAGGATTAAAAGAAGACGATGATAAATCATCTTTAGTAAATGTTTTAGGTCTTGCAAGTGGTGCAGGTTGTGTATTATCTTGACTTGTATTATTACTACTCATGTTGTTTTTCTTTTTCTTTTTCTTTGGACTATATGGATTTTCTAAATTACCCTGCCATCTGCCATCTACCAATTGACCAAATGCTTTCATTTCTTCTTCAGTAAATGTTCTAATAGGATTTCCAAAGATATCTATTTCTTTACCTGTTCCATCAGGATTAAGTACAGTTGAAGACCACATAGATCCATTACCATCTCTATCAAGCATACTACCAATAGTATCAATAATACCACCAAGTAAACTAAAACCAAAGATACCATCACCTGAACCTGATTTTATTGTACCATTTACAATGCCCTCAATCTTTTCTAGTTTTTATAGGTAGTGCTAAATATTTATTTACATCCATACCTAATCTTTTAGCTGTAACTTCTGCAGACTTTCTACCATCTTCTACCATTTTCATAGGATCTTTTGGATCATTATCATCTTGTTGCATAGGTTGTGTTTTAACAGGTTGTGTTTTTTCTATATCATCTTCTTCTGACTTAGGCTTTTCAGTTACAGGTGATCCATCTTGATTTAACATAATCTTGTACCCTGCAGGTACAGCTTGTAGTGGCTCACCTCTCCAATTAGTTAAAATTGTTATTTTATCTCCTGCATCATTTTCAAAATACGAATATCTATTTGCATATTCTTGATTAGCTAATTGTGTAATAGGAGAATATGTTTGTGCAGGATCAGCCGTTCCTGTTTGAAAACCTACAATACCACCCTCATTCTTTTCCTCAACTTCTTCATCATCCATACCCATAATAATAACATCAGCAGCATCAAAAGGAATATCATCAGGAAGTTCAGCATCATCAGGATTACCTAACTGACCCATAGCTTCCATCTTTTTTAATCCCATCTTTGCATCTTGTCTTAATTCCATAAGTTTATTTAAACCAATAAAACGTGTTACATCTGCAGGAAAAATAAACTCACCCTCACTTACCATAGCAGGTACATCATCACGAACTTCTTTAGCTAATGATCCTGATGGTACATCATTACCAGATACAGGATCTTTTTCTCCACCATCATCTTTCATACCACCCTCATCAAAAAAATTTAATTGTTGCTCTTCTGGCATACCACCATCTTTAAAAAAATCCATTTGTTTATCCATAACTGTTCCACCCTCATTAAACAACATTTGTTTTCCAATTATACTTCCCATTCCGGGAAATAAATTACCACCATGAAATTGCATATTAAATTGTTTCATAGCATCTTTTTGTGCTTTATCATATATTGCTTGTTGTTCTTTCATTTTTTGATCAAATGTTTTATACGCATCTGTTGCATAAAACTCTGCTCTTGCTGCTTCTTGTGCTTCTTGTAACTTTTTAAATTCATCACTAGTTCTATACATTTGATCAAATTCTTGCATATAATTATTTCTTGCACTTTGCGATTTCTTTAAAAAATCTAATAAAGTTTGTTGGGCTTTTTCATTCTTTGCTTCAGCATCAGGCATTGGCATTGCAGTTTTATTAGGCATTGGCATTTGTGTAGGAAATAATGGTAACTGACCACCACCCAAAGCAACTTTAGGATCTACAGGAGATTCAAGATATGTGGGTATTTGCTGTATTGGTTGTGATAATTTTCCTTCTGCTTCTAGTTGTTCTTTTGTTTTTCCTATTTGCACAGGATTACTAACTACTGCAGGATCTATTAGTGGTTTAAAAGGTTCTTTAGCATAATCTTCTGCAGGATCTTTAGCAGGTTTAACAACGTCAAATATATCAGCTTCTATTTTTGGAACTTGTTTTGGTGGAATAGTAGTAGGATCAGTTCCAAAATTATCTGCAATCATATCTAATTGTTTCTTTGGCATTGTAGTGCCGATCAAAGGATCAGGATTAGATGGTGCTTGAGAAGTAGTTGGGTAAACTATCTGACCATTTACGATTGTGCCTTGATGTGCTTTTAATACTCCACCTTGTTTCAATGTCTTGCTCCTTTTTTTTGCAGCTTCAATGGCTTCTTCAAAAGAATCATGCTCACTAGTAGGAATCATACGTTTATCCTCTACAGCTTTTTTTAATTCATCTTCAGTATAATATTTACCATTATGTATACTTGGGATATTAATATACTTACCATTATCTAATTTAATTGTTGTAGAATACTCTGATCGTTCTTCACCCTCAGGAGTTTTTAATACAGGTCTACCTGCTTTAGTTACTCTACCTGTAGGTTTGCCAACAAGCTTACGAGATTTCTTTAACATTTACTTCTTCCCTTAGTGAGTGTAACTTTCTAAGTATAGCTAACGATCCTTGTGATCTTTTCCACAGATCTTGATTATCTGTCTGTTCCATTATTCTAGTATGATTTTCTATATGATATTCTAAATACTCAACAAACGCATCCCATAGCTTTGGATTATTGCATAGGGGTTTGAGGTGGTTGAGGAGTTCCTTGTGGTTGTGCATTACCTGTAAATCCTTGTTCTTGTGGTCTAGGAGCTATTCCTGTGCCTATTGTGCCGCCGCCTGATCCTGTCGGATCATTCGGATTTGCACCTGCAGGTGGTTGTCCTTGTGGCTGTTGTTGAAAGCTTTTCATCATCTCTGCCATGAGCATTGCTTCTGCTTTATCGTTTGTGACTTTTTCAGGATCTAAATCCATAGACTTTGCTATCTCTCTTATTATATAATCCATCTTAGCAAATGGTGCTAGTGCAGGATTTGATGCTACTTGTAAGAATTGCATTAGTCTTTGACTACGTACTTCATTAGCCATTAAACTTTCTGTACCTCTAGCTTTTACTTCTAAATCACCTTTTATCTCAGGATCAAAATCAAACTGCATATTAAACCTAAATAAACCCTCACCTAGTGGTCTAAGTATATAATCATCTATATTTTTAATAACAGTTTTAACGCCACCTGATGCAGCATTCATAAGCATAGAGATACCACTAGCTGTCCTACCTACACCTGACACACCTGTTTGTCCATGTGCAAAAGAGGGAAAGCCTGTAGATTCATCTGCAAGTTGTCTAGCTTTGTCAAACAACTGCAAGTTCTCATTTGATACGTTGGGAAATTTTGTTCCAAAGATAGCTT
>VTLG01004378.1_pt1 | contig 23248 bp, 22 predicted proteins | sample 4694571 | NCBI WGS metagenome assembly VTLG01 (sample SAMN12604809, study PRJNA352737) | marine metagenome | biome: ENVO:00000447; feature: ENVO:00000209|ENVO:00000569|ENVO:01000036; material: ENVO:00002151; isolation source: viral sequences binned using virsorter ...
TCTGGTAATTTCAAAGTGTCTAAGGGTCGTTCAATCCTGAGAGATTTGAGTTCACTGTTCGGCACCGTCAACAGCGTCCCTCCGGTTATCTGTCCGTCTTTGACCTCGTATAAGTAAAATGATGTACTAAATAATGTAGTCTTCGTGATTCGGGCGGGTCTGCGCGTCCCATTCGTGTGAACATAGCAGACCATATCTTCGTTATAGTCACTTCCAAAAAACATCCCAAGGCCAGCCAGCGCATTGGTCACGCTGTCCTTGACAAATAGTAACGCAAACGCAATTACAAAATACCAAACATATTGCTCGACCAGCACCGCCAGCCCCGACTGCGCCCCGAAATTGCGTAAAGCCTCCTCGGCGGCTTCAGTCTCCATCTACGCAGCTTGAGCCGCTTGAAAAGCAGTCCATGCCGCTTTAACCTCATCCGTCCATGCGGCATTACAGATCCCTTGGATCTCAGCAGTCTGCCCCGAAATGTCGTCATCCGGTTGCAGAACGTGTCGGTGAAAACTGCGCGATAACTCCTTACCATCTTCTGTGATTACGGTAGCTTCGCGGACCTGCACCGATTTGTACTTGCCCACCACCTCAATCTTATCATGCTCAATGCTTTTTTCGAGAGCCATTTTATACCCTTTATGTTAAATCGCGGCTGTAGTATACGTTATCGAAAACCTAAATTCTGTGTTGACCTGAATATTCGCTCCCATAGTGTTGTCCCCATCACTTTGGATATACATAAGACTGCCAGCCTCACCAATAAACATACCCAATGAATCCAGATCACCTGTGGTCAAATAATTACTTATAGCACCTGCCGCTCTATACTCATAATCACCACCAGAACCACCAGCACCAAACGGAAGTCCAGTTATAGTAAGCGAGCCACCGGGAGTGGTAACAGAACCTACCAGAAAAGCACCCGTTAAAGTTACTAAACGCCCAACTTTAGTATAATTCCCCGTATTATAAGACGCATTAAAGGTGGCACTTCCCTCGCCCAAGGTCATAGCCCCTGTCCATGTCCCTTCTTCGTAATCATTCAGCACTTCACTACCAGTAGTTCCGGGGCCGCTATCGCTTGTCGCTGAGAAGTCAATGCCCTTGCCACTGGTGCCCATGACGAGGTCGCCTGTGCTGACAGTGACATCGCCCGCATTGGAGATCAGCATACGCTCCGTTGCCAAGGTCTGAAAAGCTAAACTGTTGGCGGCATGGGCGTAGACAACCGCCCCAGAGTGCGCTCCGCTATCACTGAAAACAATTCGGCCAGTGGAGGAGGTACCTGAGAGGATGTTCATCCCGGCATTAGCTGATCCTTCGACAATCAACTCATCGGCATGAACATTCGCGCTGGCCCCACTGTCACCCGTCTTGATGTGAACGCCATCTTGTACCATCAGATCGGGCGCAGTGCCAATACCCAAGCCGCCAGTACCCGCAACGCTGGTCAACAGAATTGTATCGGCTCCGTTGTACGACAGGTCCGCATCGCCACCCGTGCCGAGCGTGACCTTCGCATTATCGACAAACGTCATATCGCCACTGATCGTTGACGTACTCGATAAGGTCATTGAACCTGTCACAGCCAGCGTCGAACCGTCAAACGTCAGGTTGCTTTCCGCGCTTAAAGCAGAGGTGCCGTTGCCCGTCAAAATATTACTGGCCGCTACAGTAGCCAGCCCCGTCCCGCCATCCACGATGCCAATAGTATCGGCGGCAACGAACTCAGCCAGCCCTGCACTGTCACCGCCCCCATCAGGGAGGACTTTTACGGGTTTTCTATCGGCCATTATTCTTATCCTTTAGTAGTTTGTGCATTACCTAATCATCCACATTTCGACAGCATCGCTGATGTCCTTCATCTTGATCCATGTTGGGCGCGTTGGCTCACCGGCTTTAATTTGTACCTGCCCCAACAGACCAATCAGATTCCACTCGTCACGATCTTCTCGCGGCGAATAATTCGTCTCGTCATCAACTTCGACAGAATATTCGGGGTTGAGTTTTCGGATACTCTGTGTTGACGATACTGCGCCTTCTGGTGGTGTCCAATCTTCGGCTTGGTCGCGTTCGTATACTGCCATTTCATCGCCATCTTCGGTGTATGTCCAGACCGTAACATTCTCACGGATATACACGCCCCAATCGTCGGTGAGGTATTTATCCGTCCAGTGGTTCCACGCGGTGTTACCAACGACTGCGCTATTTTTGTTGTCAGCCTGTGGTCTGGTTACGCCTAAGATGTTGTCGGCTGAATCAGTCTCAGCGTTATAGATCCGTATTTTATCACCATCTAATACCACCGCTTTGCCGATCTCTAATTCACTGCCATCAGTCGATTCAAACCACTCTTGATAATCCGCGCCTGATGCGTTCCACGACCCATCGGCATACGCCTGTCCATCACCACGAAAAGAGAACTCAGTATCGCCAGCCACACTGCTTCTCATGGCACAAAAACTATATAGTGTAGACGCCGCTCGTGTGACCTCAAACAGCAGACCATTAGACGCATACGAAGCATGAGTTGGAGTAATTTGCACTGTAGGAGAACTGGCAACTGTCCCAACCTCGAACTTTGCGGCTGGTGATGTTTCTCCGATCCCGACATTGTTGGAAGCGTTGATTGTCATAACCGTTGTAACCGTAGCTGTTGCACCAGCGGAATGAGAGGTGCTTGTCCCAGTGGCAAATTGCAATGTCCCATTCGACAGGGTTATATAGCTCCCTTCCTCATTGGCTATATTATACGCCCAGTTGCTACCGTCATGATACAGATTGTTTGTGAGAAATACTGAGCCTCCCGCCGAGGCTCCTGTATTGGCAACCACTCCACGCGCAGACCCGCCCACTGCGAGTGCAAAATACTGCGAGTCCCAATCCGCTATGGCCGTTGTATTGAGACCAATATTGCCGTTTCCCGAAACACGAGGGTTAATAATCAGATCGGTAGCATCGTAGTACATGTCCACATCGCCACCATCACCGAGCGTGACTTTGACGTTATCGCCAAACGTCATATCGCCAGATATAGTCGAGGTGCTGGATGTAGACAGTGTAGTAAATGCCCCCGTAGATGCAGAGTTGGCACCGATTGCGGTCCCGTCGATTTCACCCGCCGCAACATCGACCTTGCTAAGGACAACTGAACCCGTGCCGTGCGGCGTAATCGGGATATTCTCATTGCTACCATCGGAGACAATCGACTGCCCATTAACATCAAGATCGCCGCCCAACTGCGGAGTGGTATCCGATACCAGACTCTCGCCCACTGCCGCAGAGGTGAGGGCAATGGGATCTGAAGTCGAGCCATCTGATCGGGTAAGGGGCATCGAAGCGGCAGTAGAGCCAATCGTAACCTTAGTCGCATTGTTGCCCGAATCATCTGTAGCAGTAACTGCGGCACCGACAAAGTTGAGATTAGCACGAGCCGTTAAGCCCGATCCCTCTTCTTGTATCGTGTGCCCACTACTGGCGGCAGCTTCCCACGCAGGGGCCGCACCCGCTCCACCAGAGGTTAGAACCTGACCGTCTGACCCATAGTTGGCACCACCAATCCCCAGTTCGCCTTGGCTTGTAATCCTAAACTTCTCAGTGGCCGTCTCTGAATGCCCAGTTGAGAATACGATATCAGTCGCATTGGAACTGGCAGTGAAAGTGGATTGAGCAATAGCCTTGATGGAAGCAGACACCGATATAGCATCCGCGCCCACTTCAAGGGGAGCTTGAAATTCTATCTTGCCGATAACGTCATTGGCGTTGATATCATTAAGGGAGGTGGCGAGTAGTAACTTGCCAGTGCTCGTGGTAGCATCTGCGGACGGACCAACGATCCGAAGCTGATCAGCACTCTCATCCCACTCCATATAGGCACCAGCAGAGGCACCGAAAAACTTCACATCCTTACCGGTGTCGTCTACTCCAACAGTAACCGTGCCGGTAAAAGTTTTATTGGCGGTAAAGGTCTGCACTATACCAAGGTGAGCAGTGTCTGTATCAAGGTAGGCAGACGCCACTGGTGTGCCTTGCCACGTTCCAGTGCCCACCGTGCCTACAGTGGCAATGTTAGTCCCGCCTACATTATGACTGGCAAAATAGGTACTGACCGTATCTACATTGGTCATCTTCATCGTGCCGCCATCGTTGACCAAAAGACCATCGCCTGTCGCTACGGCATCAGTCCCTCTTGCCGTGCCACCGTCAATTAGATTAATTTCAGCCGCAGTAGAGGACACTGCCGTCGAACCTAAAGTAAGTTGCCCCTCTGGAACAATCAGTCCAGCCGCACCATTAAAGATCAGGTCATCGGCTGATGCGTCCCACGTTGCATTAGCAGAGGCCGCATTGCCGTATAATATTACATCATAACCCGCATCATCTACCCCAACGGTCACCGTGGAATTGAACTGAGTGGCGGCCCCAAACGTCTTTGCGCCAGTAAAGGATTGCGTCACATTAAGATGCGCCGTCTGAGCATCAAGATAAGCAGAGGCTACCACCGTGCTGCTCTGCCATGCTCCCGTGCCAATCGTCCCCACTGTCGTCACATTGGCGAGTGTCGTCAGGTTGGTGTTGGTACCCGCAAGCGTCACTGCTCCAGTGTCCGCCAGTGTGGCATCGCCAGACATAACATTATCAATCCACCTAGATGTCCCCGTGTCATACAGGAGCATAGAGGCATCAGCGGCAGAAGTAATGTTTGTATCACTTAGCTCTGTAAGGGTATCTGCCCCTGCGACTTGAGAGTCTACATATGCCTTGATAGATTGCTGTGTCGATAATGACGTTGCACTATCGGACGACATATTGTCTTCGTCTTTTACATTCGAAATCGCCGTAGACGCGCCAACATTCAACGTGCCCCCAATTGCCGTAGCGCCCGATATATCTACCGCACCATTTACGTCCAGTGTCGTTGTAGTGATATCGACTTCAGTAGCGGCAACTATCCCCAATGTGCCATCAGACACCGAATAGATGTACTCGCCGCCCATATCCCTAAACGCCAGCTTCATACCAGCGTTTAGAAAGATGCCATCGTCTGGATCATGCGTTAGGGTTACATCTTGATCTTCGCCAAAGGCTAATACCGAAGCATCTCCAAGATATAGATCCGACCAAGTAAGGGCGGTTGTTCCCAGTGAATCTGTGTTTGTAGTATCGCTAACAATATTAGATCCAGAGACAAATGCCGTTGCGGTAAACTTGTATAGATCTGATCCGCCAACTTCTATATCAATCTGATCATCCGTGGGAGCCGAGATGGTAGTATCTGCATCCTCGTCAAGGACCAATGAGTCAGCGATACCATTAAGGTCTACAACCGCCGATCCAGACAGTGAGATGCTACTCGAGAAGTTCTTCGCACCAGTTACAGTCTGAGACTGGTTGAGAACCATGACACCATCAGAGGAGCTATAGTCTACATTAGCAGAATCTATATTATTTGACTCTAAAAAGGTCAGTATATTATTGATATGATCACGAATTGGCTCTGCCTTAAGAGCGTCTCCGGGATCAGGGAGTGCATCACTGGGTCTAGTTACTGTAGCCATAATTACTCCATTAGCTCGTATTCAACTTGATAACCAACAATCTTTGCTGGCTGAGTCCCCGTCCAGCGAGGAGAGATTGTTTCGGCTATTCTGTTTACAAAATAAATATCTTCCACAGCATTCCCGCCCATATACTTTACGCCCTTGTTCCAAAACGTAGTATCATCATTCCAGCTTCCAAATAAGTTATCAAACCTTATTGTAGTGGAACGAGAAGACTGAGCGCCCCTATCTAAGAAAAGCGTTAGACCAGAAGATGTGTTGCCAGACTTAAACTCGTAGAATGTTCTAAATCTCACAATGTGCTTGGCTCTTCCCGGCTGGCCAAGATCATTATCTTGCATTGTTATTTCCCAGTTGAATGCAGATCCATCATCAGTATCTTTTGTAGTATCATTACCCTTATAAATATATCCATCCGTTGCCCCAATTAAGTCATAGTCAACATCAGACAGACTGGTTTCGGTTGCAAATCCTATATTCTTCGCTGGATAATCAAACCAAGCATCTCCAGTCTGATAGTCCCATACAAGGATTATATTATGGCCAGTCCCCGAAGAACTTAGCAATGTTCTGACTTGATGGTCTTTTTCTCGTATCCAGCTAACGGCAGTTGACAACCTACTCTGCACCAACGATCTCCACTCATTCTGCAAGTTAGACGTTACTACTTCAAATGAAAGATCAGGACGTATAACAATCGCACCCTCTTTCGCCACACAAAACACAAACTCTGGGCGAGCTATAAGAGAGTTTTTAGCTAATGGCGAAAAGCCCCTCTGCACTCGTTGCTCGTCAAGGCGAAACTCTAAGAACCCAAGATCGCCATCGATCTTTCCGGGATAGACCCCGTCCTCTTTGAAGACAAGAAGGCTTGTGTAGTTATCTACGATACCAACAATTGCCGGTCCACCCTGATACACTTCATACCTATTACGATCTGGCCACTTAGTTGGATCAATAGAGTAGTCATTTGTATTAACGCCGCACCATCTAAGTCTCGTTGGATACCATGTTCCACCCTCTTTAATATTAGCGACAACCATAATCCCCTGATGCGCCGCAATATCTTTCGCTCCTTGAAGCGTTATGCCACTAGCATCATAGGAAATAACTGCGGCATTATTAGGAGAAGTGTCGAAGTCGTTATCCTTCGTCCAAATGGGGTTGACGCCATCCGTAGCATATACCGTGTCTTTTAGTAAAACATATCTATAAAAACTATCCGCACCCGCGCCAGACTGAGAAACAGAGCCAGTGATGTCGCGTCTGGTAGTCCCGTCATCATCATAAATTTTAGTTGCAGTGTTGACGATAACGTTTTTACCCGTAGAGAACGGAAGCTGAACAAGTCCAGTAACTGCCGTTGGAGTTGCCGCACTGTTATACTTAGACCATCCATCACGAGTCTCTGCAATTGCTTGCTCTGAAATATTAATGTTTGAAAGCTTCTTTGTGCTTTCAGGCATAGCCAATTCATGAGGATATGACCAATTTGAAGTCTGGCCTCTAATCCTAAACATTGGAGAGGTGATAATGCCGGGAGTTACTGGGTTTGTAATTGTATCTTTTTGCATTATACGAAGTCCACGCCCTTAACCTGTGGTCGCCTTGGATATTCGGAGCCTGTATCCAAGTCTGCAAATGTCCGTATCCGACCCGGGTGATCACCTTGAGCATTCAAGGCTTCCATCAAGCCTTCTTCATAATCCCTTCGCAGACGATCCGCTTGAGTGCCCTTGCCTACATTAGGTAGCACATCTGCTCCCGCGCCCCATACAATTATATTGTGGAAGTCTTCGTCAATATCTGGCCAGTCTGAGTCATTGAGCAGGTCTGGCTTCCGCATCTCTGATCTGACAGTGTAGGTCATAGCCCCATCAGGAATAGGGTAAAACTCCACCCAAAGATGACTTGGACTTTTAAACGTAGGGGGAACTATCGCCATTGTATTCCCACCAGCATCTTTAACAGTAACAGTTCCAACAATGCTAACGCCAGCTATAGCGTGAACAACAACCCGCTCAATGCCATTAGCATCAAAAGAAGTGCTTCCAGTTGAAGCCACAAGGCCATTGAGAGTTATTGTTTCAGACGTTAAGTGACCAGAAACAAACCCGGTAACGGTAACATAGCTGGTATTCGCATCTGCCGTGTTTGAAGACACGATATTAAAAACAGACGCAGAAGCATTCTGGGATGCAGTCCCGAAGGTGCCCAAGACATAGGCTCTGGTAGGATCACCCGTAGTGGTATTCCCCGCATACAAGTCATCAAACTCACGCCATGATATATCGTATATCACCCTATTATTCGTAGAGTCCTCTACATTAAGGATTCTCTTAACATAGAGAGGCATGCCGTATTTTGATGTGTCTGCGACTGTAGTTAAGCTAAACTCTCTAAGAGAAGTTTCTTGTCTTGTCTTCTGAAGAATGCGGCGATACGTTCGATTGATCGCCGCCTTAACCATATCCTCAAAATCGTCCCCGGTTCCGTGGCTACTCAGATCAAGAACTTCATCTATTAAATCACGGAACGTGCCAGCCATTTATTTTCCCTTAGAGTTCTTTTTTACTGCGTCCATGAGTTCACTTTCACTTGGATTGACATTGCCCTGCTCTGCTAGTTGCCCAGATGCTCCTTGGAATGCCTTCGTAAGCGTCTCAATTAATGTAGACTCTGAGTCCTGTCTCCGCTGGTCAATGCTTTTCATAAGCAATTCTCTCTGCTCTGGCCCATCAGTCTTAGTGAGCTTCTTTACCCGAAAGTCAAATGCTATAAAACGAGGAAGATTCTGCCCTGTAGTGTCCTCTCTAAGAGTCGCTTGAGAATCCGTAAGCTCTTCGCCTAAAGAAGAGATGGCAACTTCTCCTCGCGGAGTTCCTTCAAAGTCAATAATAACACCATCATCTTCCCTTAGGCCCAGCTTGTTGCCAAGCATCTGGTCAGAGGTCACTTGTATGTGCCATGCCCCATGGTGCTGTGTATCAGAAATCATAGGATTCTGAGACTCATACTTGGTAAACGCAACAGCCTCTCTCTGGGCTTTAGTAAGTGAGACCTCTCCAAGGCTTTCAGAGTCGATCTTAGAGGGTATATCCATTAAAGCATTAGACATTGTCTATCTCCCGATTGGTTATATAGTGTATCCGGTAAGGTTTACCTGACAATCAGCCGAAGAAGACGCGATTGTCCCAACAGCCACCGCTCCCGGAGTTGCAGGGATACAGGGGATGTTAAAGGAAAACGAAAAGCCTTCGACTGAAACATCAATCTTACTTTCCCAAACTATTGTAGTGCCATCTTTTATTGTAATAATACTGTCTGCATCGGTATGACCTGATACAGAAGTCACAAAGTGCTGTCTATTGGAGATTGCACTCTTCGTGGCTATTGCACCAGAATCTGTCCCCGCTGTGGTCTCTGACCATACTTGTTGTCCAAGATACATACTGTGCTTCCTTTTTTAAGGCGAGGTGTATGGGGCAACCGGGAACGAAATCCCCATACACCCCTATCCCGCATACGTCTACGGGAGTATCTATTATTTCTTTAACTCAATTATCTGCATTCCATTCATTGTTGGAAGACAGGCTCCGGCTTTGGTGTTGCTAAAATACCCCTTAATCTCTGGATATCCATCGTCTGACACATTATCGATAACAACAATACAAGTTTCTGCTATCCTACTCTCAACAAACTTTAAATCCTTAATCATTCCAGCCAGCGTATGGTCTCCGTCTATAAAGGCGAAGTCTATATCCTCAATGTCTAATGTTGGAAAGACATCTGGCGTCTGACCCACAACCTGTGTAACAACCTTTTTTTCATCATCCGTTAGCGCCCCATTGCTCATTAGACCATAGTCTACTGGATCTACTGTAGTCAAGCGGCCAGTCCCATTTCTTACTAAGGCCGAAGCTATTGCTGAAGTGCTCCTTCCTTTGTGTGTGCCCGTTTCTAATACATTCTCAGGCCGTATTGACCTCACAATGCCATGTAGTAAGTCCGCCGCTCCTTCATCTATCCCCCAGTAGTCCATCCTCACCTCTATGGATTGTGGGAAGATTGGATTAAGCTCCCATCTTTTTGTTTTTCCCGGCGGCTGAACATGTCCCTTAACCGTAACATACCCAATCTCATCATGGTGAAGGCCACTTGATCCGCTATAAAGGTTTACATCGAATGCAACCTTGGTGCCAGTAGCTGATGGGCCTACACTCTCTATCGTTTTTTCTCTTAAATCTAAGTATGACTGGCTCTTAATATAAGATTCATCTATATCCATTTTGTTTTTCCCGGTGTGATTTTGTCTATAAACAAAAGGAATTTAGCAAATTTAGTTTCGGGATCTACAAACCAAACACCCGTTTCTCTCCAAACTTTAATCGCTTCAAACGAGTGCAGATGTCCCGCGTGGGTCCACCGATTGGCTCCGCACTCCGGGCAACTCGTTCTCTGCTCCTTCAGTGTTGTGTCCAAACCCTTCCTGCATGCGTAGCACCGGTATATTATTATGGACGTTGAGTTGGTTGGCATTATGATCCTCCGGTTGAGCTTCTATCCACTTCTCCATTTGTTCTACGTGGCCCGGTCCTACAACCGGACTAAATCCAACATGAGATGCAAACACATCAGTGTCACACCATATCTTAACACCCTTAAGCTTCAACCGGAGACAAAGGAACATGTCCTCCGTTCCTACCTTGGGCATCACAACGTATGGATACCCCTTGTCATTCTCAGACTTCATTGACTCATCAGCCGTTAGCTTTGGTCCATCAAGAACAGGAGGACCAGTGCAGTCTGTAAGAGTCGAAGTCTTCATTAGCATGCAGTGAGTTCCGCCGCCATCACACTCCTTAAGCCCTTGGAGCATATCTTCAACTTTCCAATTCTGATATGTTCCTTGGTCCTCATAATCTCCAGTTGTTGATGAAAGGATTCCGATCTCATGTGGAGGACGGCGCATCGGGTATGGAGCAATTACCACCTCTTTATCGTGCTTAAGCAATTTTGGCAACATGGCCGGTCCAATGATTGCATCATCATCCAACCATAAAATGTGAGTGTATCCATTATCTATAGCAAAGGTGCAAGCTTCTGTCCGTGCAAAATGCACAAACGTCCTACCTACAACCATCCACTTAAAGTCAACGTCCCACTCGGTCCATCGGCGTACGCAGTCCATGTGGCTCCCATACACCTCTGCCGCAAAGGTATTGGTGTAATTTGGGGTAGCCACAAGGACTTTGTACTTGGATAGATCTATATCTACCCCGTGCTCTACTTTATTAGACATTCCCGGTTTCTCCTGTCTAAGGGGTTATAGGCACTTAATGAATACAGTGCTGTTGGTGGCGTTGGGGCCATTTTCAATCGTCCAGCCCATAAACGCATCTGCATAGGCCGCAGTCGTCGTGGTCGTCTGAACAGCGGCACCAACAATACCAGTGTTCTGTGCGACAACTGCCGTGCTTGCTACAATCGAAGCACCGGCACGGACATTAGCGGGACCATAAACTTGAACTCGGCCCACTTCACCCGTAGCAATCGTGGTCTCAACGACACCAGCAACAGCGGCACCAAGACCCAACGTGGCACTAATAGCGGCGTCAACCAACTCTACCAACCGACCCTGATCGGCATCAGTCGTAGTGGCGGAAAACTCCGTTATATAGCTTGGCTGAAGGGCAGAGCCTTCATTATTCTGCACCGAAATGAACACCTTCTCCTGTTCAACTCGATGTACTTGTGTAAACTGCATTTTTGTACTCCTCTTTACATTATAAAGTCAGCGGTCCAACCAAATGTCTCAGTCGATCCAGTCTCTGTGTCAATATGGATACTGCCATTAGCGGCAGTTGCCGCAAAGTCACTTGCGTTGGTATGGACCCGTGGAACTTCAGTAGCCAAAGCGTCAACATTATGATCAATGCTAAACGAAACAATATATCCGTTAGGAAAGATTGCTGCCGTAGCTGCTGCGCTTCCAGCCTCAACAGTCCCTGAGGCGCGAAACACATTGCCCGCACTGCGAACTGAACCAGTCGTTATGGTAAAATCTCCATCAGCCATTTTAAATTCTCCCTAGTCTAGGTAATACCCGAAAGCTTACCAAGCTTACGACGATTGTCGGTAGCCAAGTTGCCTTGGAAGAAGATCTGAGTAACCAAAGCATCTTGGTTAATCGGCTTCTGGAACCCACCCTCAGCCATCGAAAAGTTTGCATCGTTATGCACAAACATCGTGATGTGGTTGGAGTTCAAAAGATAAAGCATACCAGAAGTGCAATAATCATCCCAGACAACATCAGCACCCTTGAACTTAAGAGTGTCAATGCCAGCATCGGCACCACCGGAAGGATTCGGCTGATAACGCACCTGAGGGTACAGGAGAGCTTCAAAAGACTCATGAACCGACTGGGTCGTAATGACAAAGTCAGGAGAGCTAGAAGCACCACCCTTACCACCTTTGCAGTCATTCCAAATCGTGCGAAGCTTCGGCAAAAGATTCACCGCCGCCGCACCAACAGAAGTCTGAACCTGATTGCGCCAAGCGGTGTTACCCGTAGCGACAGACCCATAAGAAACCGTACCGGGGCTGGTCTCAATCATAGCCTCAAGACCCGTCAACTGCTTGGAGCTAGTACCCGTACCATCGGAATACGCGCCCGTAGCGACGATATCAGTCAGCGAAGATGCCGCCTGAGTGATCTTTTCCTGCTGTAGGTTCGTAATGCGCGACTTGCCTTTGTTGGCACGAAGCTCGCGGCCATTAACCGATACACTGGTCGAACCCTGCTTGTACGTGAAGAACGCGGAGGTCATACCCGCCTGAGCGGTAACATCCAAGTTCTCGTAATCTGAATACCACTTAGCCGTAGTATTCTTGGCGTCCATGATGCCGATACGCATCCGCTCGCCACCATCTACTGTTTTGACTCGGCCACCACCACGCAACCACTGCAACAAAACATCGTTGTCAAAGATATTGTCGTGTAAAGCACCAGAATCCAAAACCCTCTTAAGTGTCGTGGTCAAGAGGGGACCATATGTCAACGACAGGCTAGTTTCATTAGCCATGACTTATACTCCTCATTCTTATATTTGTCTCGCAGAAAGCAATGTTGCACGAGCCACAACGTCCTCCAAGCGATCTCCTGTACTATAGATACTAGGAGTTGTTCGCGCTGAGCTATTGGAGCGAGCTTGCCCCGAAGCGCGTCTTGCCGCATCTCTCCGCCCGGCAGGACGAGATACATTCATATCTTGTCCACCCGAATTGGGAGCAGATTCAGCGGGTACTTGAGCACCCGTTTGACGCGCCGCCTCCACAATTTGATCATGATTCGCTAAGATAAACAAGTCTTTAAGAGTCATTCCCCTGTTCGGGTCCATAACCCTTTCATACTCATCGTCAAGCAACGGCTTAACTATATCATTAGGAACAAAATCGCCATCCTCATCGCGAGATCCAAAGTTCTCTCCATAAACTTCGATTCCGTTATCAATAGAACCTTTTATAAATTCTGCTTGATCTTCCTGAGCCGCTTCGTGCTCAACGTCATCTCGTTTTATGTACCCTGCCTTTTGAGCCATTTTTTCAAACAACTCCCACTGCTCAGGGCGAACCGTGGAAAGCATGGGATCTTCCGGATTAGCTGGCTCTTGAGCCGACTGATCTGGATGCTCCCCGCTCTTATAGCGATCTAATTCGTGCTGAATCTCTCGGACATCCAGTAAGGTCGTCCGAAGTTCATCCTGCAAATCCTTTGCTTCGTTAACTCTGCGCGATCCATCGCGTTGCATTTCGCGGGCTACTGCCGCATGCTCTGGACCTAAATTAGTTTCAATATCGCGGATTAATGTATCAAAACCCGGTCGATTCCCTTGAGCCGATTCCCCTTGAGGGGGCGCATCTCCTTGGGGCGTTTCGCGATTTTGTAAAGCGGGATTGGATTCCGCATACTCCCTTCTCGCATCATCTCCGACAATGGCCTCAATCTCCTGTCGATTCTCTAGCTCATCCATTTCCCTCAATTCTTCAAGAGGGTCAAGCTCAGCTATATTTTCATCGATGGTCGGATCATCCTGTTGTTCAGGAAATGTAACAGCTTCAGACATTAGGTGTTTCTCCGGTTAGAGATCTTTCGTTTTGGGAGTATGCCACTCTCCCTTTTTATTTTCTACCTGCATTTTCATATTGGCATCATTCTTTATGCGCGGTGCGTAGTCTATGCCCCTTGGCGGTAAAGGCTTTATGTGGTGCTTTGCGTGTTTATCAAAATTACGCGCACCACCAACAGAGTCACCAGCCTCAATCACGCCTTGGGCTTTCATTACCTGCCTCTTGTGTCGGTATCCGTTTATATCACAACCAAGAGCTTCGTCGTAGTAGGAGTCTAATACCTGCACTCCAAATGCCGCACCCATAGGAAATTCATACTCTGCCTCTGCTCCACACTCCAAGCAATTCGCAAGAGTTTCCCTGTCTTCATACGAGCGTTCTATGGTCTGACTCGACTTGCACTCAGAAGACGAGCACACATAATCATATCTTGGCATTAGTACTTTTTCTTAGGTGATTTCTTTTTGACGGTCGTCATCTTCTTTCCCGTCCGCTTAGCTTCTTTTTGAGCGGCGGCAACGCCCTTTGGTCCGTATGAGTAAGATTTCTTTCCAACTTTAGGCATCGTCTTTCTCCTTGCTCTTTATATCATCATCGTCATCATCGTCTGTATGAGAGGAGCTATCTTTCTTGTGGAGTTCGCCCAACTCTTTAGTAAGCTTTTCAATGCGAGCCTTGCGCCTAAGGTCATGTCGCTTCCTTATTAGCTCGGGCATCTTCTTGTCGTCATCTTCCATGTTCATGATCTTGCGCTCAAGTATTTCAAGCTCAACATCAATGTCAGTGTCTGATCCGGGCTTTACCATCTCCTCCACTGAACTACTGATAAACGGCATCATTATTTTAAGCTCCCCGTGAGTTTCGGCCTACGGCCTATGCCCTTCTTAGGTGGCCACTCATTTGGACGGCCCGCCTCCATCCATTCTTCCATCTCTTTTTTCTGTGCTGGCGTATGGTTTTGAGGATTCATACCATACTTAGCGACAGGAGTATTCGCCCCCTTATCTACAAAGGCTTTAATCCTATCCATAATGCCTTTGCTTGCTCGTCTTTTTTCGCCACTTGGACCCTCGGCAGTCCCCTCAGCCATCTGTGCTTGCAGTGCGCTGATTTGATCCGGACCCTGCTTAGCAGAAAGCTCAGCCCTTCTCTTGTCCCTCGCCTCCGCAGCCATTTTCTCTAAGTCCGCCTGTCTACCTTGATCTGATCCGGGATAACCCTTCGACTGTGGCAGATCCAAAGTATTTATGCCTTGCTGTTGCTCCATTCTGCCTTGCTGTTGCTCCATACGAGGACTCGGTCCACCCTGCCCCTGTTGGTTCCAATTGAAATTCCGCATCGGACCCATTGCCTCTTTCAGCTTTCGCTCCATTTCATCTGCGCGAGGAGACTCCATTCTGCCTTGCTGTTGCTCTGCCGGAGGAGTGAATGCCTGTTCAACAGCACTGCCCAACGGGCCACCAAATCCAAATGATTGTTGTTGCGTAGGTGTGGCGGGTGCAGTCAGACCGGGCACTGCCCTCTGTTGAGCTTCCGGAGACGAGTAAGCACTGCCCCCCGGAGGAGATTGGTATACGCCTCTCATCCTCTCGTTATATCCCGCACCTTGATCTTGAGGAGTTGGCTCAGGAATATTCATTGCTTGTGGCAGACCGTGCTGTGGCGACCCCATTTCTGGCCCCATAAATCCGTTCACAGGCCGCGAAGCTTGCGAAGGTAGTGGGTTTGCCTCCATTTCTTTTCGCAAGGCAAGTTCTTGATCAAGCATAGCCTGTCGCGTTCCGGCATTTCCAGCGGGATTTTGCAATGGATGGTCCTCAGGCAGGGGACTTTGGGAATAAGGGTTGAGACTGCCCCCCCTTGCGGTTCCCATCCTTTCTTCATTTACACTTGCAATCGGCTGTTCAGCAGGAGGAGGAATGGCTTGTGAACCTTCGGTGCTAAATTTCGCCCCTCCTGCTATTACTTTTTCTACTACATCATTTAATTCTTGTTCTGAGAAATTGGGGTTCATCTCCTTGATGATTTCACTTACCCTATCTCGCGGCAAAGACCGGAATCCCCCTGCCTCTACTGCTGGACCACCACCCGTGCGCTGAGCAATAGACTCTTGCAGTAGTGATCCTTCCCCTGACATCTGTCCACGACCAAGCTCTTGCAACTGCTTCGCTTGATCTCCTGTAGCCAATCCACCACTTTGCTGTCCGTTCACCGCACCCTCCGTACCACGGATTGGTCCGCGAGCCTCCATCTGACGCTTGAGATTTTCCAGTTCAGCCGGGTCCGCAAGTCGAGCACTAATACCACCCTTTGGGTCTGGACCCCTAACTTGCTCACTTGCTAAAGTAGGTTGTGCGGCAACTTGCTCACTTTCTAAAGTAGGCGGCGGAGCAACTTGCTCACTTGCTAGAGTAGGTGGAGGAGCAACTTGTTCACTTTCCCTCGTGGGCGCTACCTCTAACTCCTCCTGAGCAATCTCTTTGACCAACTCCTTTAATTGAGCAGGTTTGAGGTCTTCAATGTCCGCCAGTGTCGCAGAGCCTATATCTCCACCGGGATCTTCCTCTGACGCGAACTCACTCTCTAGTTCGTCTAAACTAACTACTTCTTCCGTGCCTTCTGAAACAGGCTCTGAGGGGCGTTCCATTGCCCCCTTCACCTGATCCTCAAGCCCCTTCTTTGTGCTAGAATCCTTGGACCCCTTCGGGGTAACTTTAGCCTTTGATGAGTCATACAATACGTACATTTGACCGTTCTCATCGTAAAAGCTTTCACTGAAAGGCGGCAAATATATCGAAGATTCCCGAGTAGCCTCTCCTTTATCATCATACTCAACGGGATTTTTTTCGTTATACCGGTCCAGTAGCTGACGATAAACATCATGCTGTGCCTTGCTTTGATTCCCTTCGCCCGACCCGCCAAATCCAACCATAAAGCCCTTAGGCGGATTCTTTATCCAATCTGGCTTTTTGCGCTCACCAGTTACCGTTCTTTTAGCTCCCCCTGCAACACCTTTTAGAAAATCTCCAATTGCCATTATACTGTCTCTGCGTTAGCGCCCTCCTGAGAGGGCGAAGCTGCTGGTTCGTTAAATGCTCTGGGTAGGGCGGCTTGTCCACCTTGGCCCGCTTCTTCAACTATTGCTGGTTCCCCATCTACGCTCGGTGCGGCTCGGCCACCAGCTTGTGAAAGAAGATCCTCAGGACCACCTCCACCCTCTGGCTCTTCCATCCCGCCCTCGCCAGCGGCTCCCTTATTCGCTGGAGACAAAAGCTCCTCAAGGGGATTACCCATAGATGGAGCATTCATGCCGGGAACTATCTCTTCGGGGTTCTGTATATTGTAGCCGCGAGTTAATAGCTTCCCTGCCAGTGCCGCCAAGTTCGGAGGCTGTTGGTATACCTGTTGCCATATCCCTGTAAGACCAGAAAATAGATTGAGTAGATCCATCCAGTTTTTACGCTCAAGGGCAATAGCATTAGCTTGACTCGCTACATCCATAGAAAATCTATATTCGCCACGCGCCGTACCTTCATCAACATTCATCCACAATTCTGCCTGTGGATCTATCAATACTGCCCTCTCGGGCCTAAAGTATACTGTCATCTGCCAGAACTTACGAGCGGTATTGGTTTGAAGCTGACTTAGTAAGTTGCCTCTGCGTTGCTCACGGGCAGTGGTTCGACGCTCATGGATAGAAGATTCCGTTGCTGTTTGCTCCCCCGACAAGCTTTGGGGCTGAGGAGTGCCAGCCGCCTGATCAAATAGCTGTCGTATTACATTTAACAACTGCCCACTATCACCCGATATCTGACCAAACTGGAGAGGTTGCACCGCCCCGGGCTTACCCGATAGGCCCGGGGCTGGTATCGCGGTCATATCTGGGGCGGCTAACAACTCCTCAATGATGTCGTCTGTGATCACCTCCCTGTCGTACATTAAAACATTCTTCTGCTTTCGGATCACAGAAAGATATGAGTCGAGGATCTCGTGTGCTAAGGCTTGTATATTGTCGGCACCCGCTAAGAGTAATGCGGGCTTAGAATACCATGTTTCTGAGGTGTAGTTGAGCGAAAGGACTTCTGCGGGGTAGTCATCTAAGGTTGGGATCGGCCACTCTTCATCGTGCTGGAGAATCTTATCATGCCCATCAGCTATGGTGATAAGCATATTAGCGCGATTCTTAGAAGTCACGGGGAAGTTTCTGGCCCAGATCTCCCAGCCAACCACCAGTCCAAAGTCATCATCTGAGGCGTTTGAGTTCTGATCATGCTCTGGAGCTTCTTCCATTCGTCCGGTAGGCTCCAAGTCTTCCGTGTTGTCGTATATGGGATTAGACTGGAAGTCGTCCACTGGCCTACGGAACCTAAATGCAATCCATCTCGCATCTCTTATCCCATCCTGAGCCAGCGGGTCTACTAAAAAATCCTTAGGTCTCCAGCGAACTCCAAAAGGAGATTCCCAGTCCATCGCCGTATTGCGGTCAGGATCGTCCCCTTGCTCCAGCATTCCCCTGCGGATCTTTATATTTAGCTGGATGGACTCTTCGGAGGTTTCGGGCAGTCCTGCGGTATTGGCTGGATCTTGTAGCCAGTTTACGTGATGATCTATAAAAAGCTGGTGATCCTGATCCCTCGCGACCCTCGTATCAACGCCAGTGGCAAGAGATAATATTTCGTCCTCAGGGGTGTCTAACTGAAATTCTGCATTCTCTACAGCGTCATGTATCCGCTGGTCATAATCTACCGTCCACCCCAGCTTCTTTACACCGTATGGACCAAGAAAGGCGTCTAATAAAATCCTCTCATCCTGTCGCAACTGCTCTGTTTCCCTATACCAATAGTCAACAATATGCTTTACCGTCTGAGACCCCGCTGTAGATTCACGAGTTCTAGGCGTGACTAAAAATGCGGGATTGCGCTCAAGGAGGTTTGCTACAGACTGATCGATCCATCCAAAGATTAAATTAGCCTTAACTCGGGAAATATGATGTTCCCGCTCGTCCTCCTGCTCCTCCCTCTTCTCTCGCTCTGTCGTCGCTTCATTGACATACTGTTTATGAAGAACATCGGACGCTTGCCAGAGGGGGTCCATTAGCTCCTCGGCATACTGGAGTTGTCTTCGCCAGTATTCGATTCTCGATTCTTCGCCCTTAGGGTAGGATGCCATAGATTACCAGTTAAGCCGTGTAGTCATATTGGGACCGTAAATCCTTGTCTTGCAGTAAAATGCAAGTTAGTGAGAAATATACCTCTATAATAAATGTATGTCAAGCAAGCTATGGCATTACTATTCCGCCACCCGACCTTCGTCCTTTTTTAAGGCGAAGGTGGTTTTGCCAAGCGTCTCCCCAAGTAGAAGGCACCAACTCCTCTGCCGGGCCAAACGCCACCTCAGGTGCCGCCGCCAAGGTGTCCATCATCCTCCCAATCAGAGAGAGAGCATCTACCATATCGTCATGTACCCCAGCAGGAAACCGCAACATCTCGTGCATCATATCGCCAATCCACGACTGATGCCTTGGCCAAAAAACCTTACCCATAGCCATTCTCGCCTGTATAGACCTTGCCCGAGTCGCCTTGTCCCTAGTGCTACTATATGGTTCTCTGGCACAGTAAGCTTGTCGCTCAGTCATCCTTCTCTGCAGGAACGGCCCAACAGACTTTATGATCTGACCAGACTCTTCTCCCCACCTAAGGGGCTTCCATTGTAGGACAAGATCACAAAAAGAATCAACCCACTCCTCTGGTGTCGTCTGTGCTCTCCATAGGTCTAATATGTATATGTTGTGGGATTCATCTACCCCCACCACAATATGTACCGTGTAGTCCCCACCCTGAGAAGTTACGGCATAATCAGATGCTCCATAGATATGCAGATTTTTGGTGCCTGAGTCCCATTGTTCAAGAAGGCTGACCCGGTCATACATGAAGTCTTCTATCCACTGCCTCTTAAAGTATGATCCATCATCCTCAACGGGCGTTTGTTGGTAAAGTGCGCTCCATTCTCGGGGACCAATTGTACGGCGAACCTGCTCTAACATTTGGACTGGAAACCAGTTGGGCCATAGGGGTTCGCCATCTTTGCGTCCCAAGGCATCCTGCCCATACGCCAACGCCGGGAAATTGATCAGTTCCCATTGCTCGCCCTCTGTCGCCGCTTCCGCCAGCAACCTCCCCGCCAAGTCGTCGTCATGCCATCTGGTTTGGATTATAATGAAGGCGCAATTAGGAGCTTGTCGCGTATAGACCACTGACCGATACCAATCCCATATACGATCTCTCTGTAGCTTGGAGTCAGCTTCTTCTCTTGACTTAATCGGGTCGTCAATAATAATGAGATGACCACCGCGACCAGTAAGTCCTCCACCTACGCCAGCGGCCCGAAAGCCCCCGCCCGAAGTGAGCGACCATCTGTCCGCCGCTCGATCTGTGCTCTTGATTGCGATCTCTGGAAAAACATTACTATACTCTTCAGTATTGACAATCTCTCTTACGTTCCTGCCAAACTCAGCAGCGAAGTCAGAGTTGTAGGTGGCGCAGATTATTTCTCTGGTGGGATGTTTCCCTAAGTAGTAGGCGGGAAGTCGTCGGGAAGCCATTTCAGACTTGCCATGTCGAGGGGGCATCGTAACGATAAGTCTCTTTATATCGCCATTGATGACCCCCTCTAACTTCTCTGACAAGTAATGGTGATGCAGTGAGGGCTTGAAGTCTACCTTCGTATACTGAATAAACTCCATGAGATCAGCACTGGCTTTCTTGCGAGACTGATACTCATTGAACAGGTCGTCGTCAGATAGTTGATCTAATGTTTTCGGAACCTGTTCTTCTGGATCTGCCATTAGAACGGAAGGTCGTCTCCTTCTGCTGAAGACTCTGGCTCTTCCTTGGACTCCTTCTTACTGCCCCCAAGAAATGTCAAGTCTCTAACGACCACCTCGGTGGAGTATCTCTTGTCGCCCTCGTCTCCCCAGCTTTTCGTCTGAAGCGATCCTTCCACATAAACCTTGTCACCCTTCTTGCCGTAGGTGGCCAGTATTTCAGCGGCCTTACGCCACGCCACTATACGATGCCACTCCGTCCGCTCCTGAGCTTCACCCTCTTTATTCTTCCACGTTTCCGAAGTGGCGATGCTGGCGGTAGTCAAAGGCGTGTCACCCGCAGACTTAGACTCTGGATCAGACCCCAAGTTTCCGACAATGATGACCTTGTTCACGCTTCCTTTTGAAGCCATGGTGCATTCTCCCGGTTAGAGTTTATGTATATAATATAAGAATTATTGCCCGAAGAGGAAAGGATGTATACATTTAAGTATACACATAGTAGGATGCAATGCTCTTGACAGATGGATTAAAGAGGGAAAGACTGCGATGAACATACATAATACGTATCCATATCTGAATCCAGAAAAGAAAGAGGCGATAGATACCATCGATAGTTTGATTAATGATGTAGCGCCACTCTTGACAGAAGGTAGATGGGAGAAAGTATTATCCGCCCTATCTGTCGCCCTACCAGAAAGCTCCCTCGTTTTTGACACGAATGAGGATGATGAATGTGAAGATGATGACTGGTGGCCATTGGATGACGAAGGAAACGAAAACACCACCAAGACCGCTAAGACCTGCAAGTGCGGGAAACGCTAGCCCTCTTCTACAAACTCTGCTTCTATGGCGTCCTGCTTGAGCCTGTCCCGAATCATGCTCTCAAGCTTGTCTGTAGGAATTTCTCTGACCGAATGAACGTGCTCAACTTCGCCCCCCACCTCAATTAACTGCTTATCACCCCACTTATTCCTACGAAGTCTGCTCAAAGTCCACTGCCGGGCATGAGTATCATCCATCGATACCTCAAGTTGCTTCTGCTCCAAATCATCAAGCTTAGAGTTCAACGCCTCTTCCCAGCACTCTGCGAATAGAGAGTCCACCTTCTTCTGGTGGTAGGCGACCCCGCGAGATACCTTGGCGATACGACAAGCCTTAGAGATATTGCCCGGAGTTATCTCTAGCGCCTTAAGGAAAGCCAGCTTTTGCCCCAGAGCCATGCGGCTCCCTTTAACTGGCTTTGCCTTCTCGACTAATTTAAGGATAGCGTTCATACACAAGGTAAGATATAGTGCTTTCAACCTTAAAGCAAGAGACTGGAACTAAAAATACTGAACAACAAGGGTATATACCACGCACTTGGTCTTACCAATGGAACATAATCGCGTATACCAAAGATAATGTACATAGGGTAAATGGGGTACACTTAGTAGGAGGGTGTTTTATTATAAAACCCCGTGCACCGGGGGCGACTTGCCCAGTGGTGAACCTTGTCAAGAGAAACCTTTTCCCATTTGCAAGTTGTTGTGCCGCAATGAGTTGCAATGTCAAGAGAAATCTTTTCCCAGTGGTGCAAATGTTGCATGGGAACTTTCTTCATTCGGCAAAGCGTTGCACCGCAATGACTTACAGCGATAAAGCGGCAAGGTGACACTTGTCAAGGGAAATCTTTGCCTATATTAAGGAATAAAGCCGTAAATGACTGTCTCGCAACGCCTTAGCGCCATGACTTGAGGATTTGATAGGCCGTTATTAAATGTAATACGCAAGGTATTGTCCTGCAACACTTTAGCGGGGGAGGCCTATTCTCACCCCTTTTTAGCCCCTATTCAATGTCAATTTATCCCCATTAAACGCCGTATATACAATAGTATAGATAGACCTTTATAATTGCGCTGTTTATTCCCTTATTTGTTGCTCTTTTACCTGTCTAAATATCGGCCAAATATTGCACAATTTAGACAATATCCGGAGTCCGGAGAGCAGTTTAATTTAAGCTGATTAATCTGGTAGGTAGCGGCTTATTTTCGGTATTTTTCCCCTATTTTGAACTTTTTTTAACTTTTTTTTAAGAAAGTCTCTAACTACCTTGTTTGTCAATACCTTACAGTAACCTATGGAATATCGGCCAAATATCGGGATTCCCTATATACATTATAAGGGCGTTATCCGGTCCCTATGTCTTTTCTCCGGACTCCGGAAAATAATACTTGCACTTTTAGTATTGTCACTATATCCTTTCCAAACGTTCGATTTAGTTATTTCATTCATTCATTCATAGGAGTTGGTTATCATGTCCGATTTAATCCGCACCGCCGCCGCCGCTATCCTGAACGCAACCCAAAAGCGTTCCGACAATATCGCCGCTTCCCTTAAACGAGAGATATGGGAAGTTGGGGCGGCATTTTTAGAGGCGATTAATTCAAACGAGGAAATAAAGGCAATTAAGCGTGGTGATATTGCCAAAGAATATATCATACAGCGCGAGGCCGCCGGACTACAGCCTATGGCTTATCAATACTGGCTTAAGGCCTTGCAATTAGTCGAGGCCATGCCAAGTAAGGCGCTATATATGAATACCGCACAAACCCTGAGCGTATCCTGCTTGCAGGAACTGGCCCCATTGGCGAAGCCTAAAAATTTCAACGTGAAAATAGGCGATATTGTCGCGCACGTAATTGAGCAGGGTTTATCCACCACAACAGAAATCCGGTCCTATGTCCAGACA
>VTLG01005323.1_pt1 | contig 23234 bp, 23 predicted proteins | sample 4694571 | NCBI WGS metagenome assembly VTLG01 (sample SAMN12604809, study PRJNA352737) | marine metagenome | biome: ENVO:00000447; feature: ENVO:00000209|ENVO:00000569|ENVO:01000036; material: ENVO:00002151; isolation source: viral sequences binned using virsorter ...
GGCATATAGCAGAGCCAGCAGTACCACTATCAACAAATTTTCATCACAAATATTTATGTGATATATTACAAGCAGAAGCAGAAAGAATAAAAGATGGTGTAAAAAAAGATAAAGATATAATTATCAATATTCCTTTTCGTAGCACAAAGTCATTACTTGTAACAGTTATGTTTCCAGCATGGTGCTGGGCAGTATATCCCAAAATGAGATTCATTACTGCATCATACTCAGCAGAGATTAGTATTGAACACGCAACTAGAAGTAGAGATATAATACAAAGTGAATGGTATCAAAACTTATGGGGCGATACATACCAAATTAAAAAAGACCAAAACCTAAAAGCAAGATATGAGAATACTTTTCTTGGTGTACGTAGAGCAACATCTGTAGGAGGTTCTGTAACAGGTCAGGGTGGAGATATAATATTAGTGGATGACCCTACATCACCAAAAAATGCTGCATCAGAAACAGAAAGAGATAATGCTAACGAATGGTACAAGTCAACACTATATTCAAGACTAAACAACCCAACAACTGGTGTTAGAATTATTATTATGCAAAGAGTACACGAAGATGACCTAAGTGGCTACCTCTTATACAACTCACCAGACAAACATAGACATATCTGCATACCAGCAGAACTATCTGATGATTTAAAGCCTCAACACCTTGCTGAACATTATGAAGATGGACTATTTTGGACTGATAGATTTTCAAGAGAAGTGCTAGATGATTATAAGTCAGCATTAGGCTCTTATGGCTATGCAGGACAGCTACAACAAAGACCTACACCTGCTGATAGTGGTATGATACAAAAAAATTGGTTTAATATAGACCAAAAAAAATCCGAAGGAGATGTTCACTTTGTGATAGACCCAGCATACACTGCTAGTCAACAAAACGACCCCTCTGCACTTATGGCTTATAAGTTCTTTGACAACAAATGGCAAATCATTGAGGTTCAGAATGTTAGGTTAGAGTTCCCTGATTTGATAAAACACATAGGTAGATTTGTTCATAAGAATGGATATACCAGCAGGTCAAAAATATATGTAGAGCCAAAAGCAAGTGGTAAATCTATAGTGCAAACACTAATTCGTGAAACAGGACTGAATGTTAAGGAAGATAAACCACCAACTAAAGACAAAGTGGCTAGAGTACAAGATATTAGTGCAAGTATAGAGAGTGGTAGGGTGTCTTTACTAAAAGGAGCTTGGAATGAGGAGTTTTTACTACAATGTCAACAATTTCCTGCTGCAAAGCATGATGATATGGTAGATTGTCTTGTTATGGCACTAAATAAGCATTTTAATGCTTCAAAAGTGGTATATTTCGGATAATTTAATAATTTACACAAATATTGCTGTATTTTCAAGAAAATATTTGTAAATTTTGCAAAAATGGATAATAATATATAAAATTAAATAAAATGGCTTACGAATTTTTAGATGATAATGTTGCATTGATGAGAATGTTGGGTGAATGTCAATCAATAGAAGTTATAAGTAATACAGCAGCACATACTGGAAAAGATTTTTATTGTGTTTACTGTGTTACAGAAACAGTAGTTGCTAGTATAACTTGTGATAGTGAAGTAACAAATGCAGCAGGATTACAAACAACATTACCAGCAGGAACAACTTTAATGCTTAATATTACAGCTATAACACTTACAAGTGGAGTAGTAATAGGTTATAAACGATAATATGCTTAGTTTATCATTAAATATAGGTCTTGGTAGTCCTAGAGTTAGAAGTGGATTTGCAATTACTGATGTATCTGGCTTACAACTATGGTTAAAATTTAATGAAGGTCAGGTAAGTGTAACTGATGGTTTGAAATGGAGTGATAGCAGTGGTAATAATAATCACGCTACTCAAACAACTGATGACCATGAAGGTGCTTTTGCTTCTGGTTTTTATAGAACTGATGCAGGAGCTAATGACCACTTAGAATTTACCTCACAAATTGATTTGACAGGTGCTTATCATGTATTTATGGTTATTGACCTATCGGAACAAACTAATGAAACATTTTTAAGTAGTACCAATAGTAGTACATCATTTATGCGATTAGGACAAGGAGATAGTACAACATTTAGAATTAGACAAAACACTTCATCAAATCAGGCAGACATAACTATGTCAGCAGCTTTTGGTACAGATAAAGCAATATTTGAAGTTACTAGAGATGGCTCAAACGCTATAAGGGCACTGAAAAATTCAGTACAGGTAGGTACAGCTAGTAGTCAGACAGGAACTTTTGAAGCAAATCAAATATCTGCACATTCTAATGGTTTGAGTAGTGCACAGATAGCAGAAGTTGTAATTTTTAATACAATATTAAATAGTGCAACTGCAACAAAGGTTAGAAATGATATAGCAGATAGAAATAGTATAAGCTTATAATATGGACAGAATAAAAGGTATAAACAGTAAACACAGAATTTTAGTTAGAGAACATCTAAAGTTTTTGCAGTCAAGATTGTATGATTTGACAGAATATGACAAAACTAAGGGTAAATTTTTAGATTTTGTTGATGTTTTAGACACAATAGTTAAATATTCTAATGATTTTAAAGATTATACAAATAAAAACAGAGGAAAAGACGAGTGGATGTATATGATACCTACATTATCTCTTTATGCTTCTTTAGGATTTATGGTAGGTATAAAAAATGAAGAAATACAAAAAAGAATAGACATGAGTGATATGCAAGAAGAAATTATTGCAGAAACACTAGAGCTGGTAGCAGAACTAGCAGATGTGCTTACAGATTACAGAGAAAAAAAAGGTATTGAAAAAGAATTAAATAAAATAAAACAAGGATGTTAATTTTAGAAATAAATGGTAAAGAAAAACAAATACCATGTCAATGGGAAGAAATGACTATTGATTACTATTGTGGTATTTACCAAATAATTAACAAGTACAAAAAAACAGAGGAGCAAAAAGAAGAAGAAAAAGAAAAGAATTTAGAGAAGTTTTATTTTGTTCAAGAAACTAAAATGTATAAAGAGCTTTTTTCATACATGACAGAAATACCAATGGAAATGGTTGACCAAGCTAACATGAGTGATGTTGAGAAAGTTATAAACTCATTGGATAACATAATGAAAAAATATGAACCTAAAGGTATAGATTCTTTCACTTATGATAATGAGATATATTATTTCCCTTTTGAGTTTATGAAAACAGGCACATTTGGTGATTATATAGAATCTAACCAACTAGAATTAAGCACTAAATATTTAAAGAATGGTAGATTTGATATTTTACCAGAACAGATGGCAATACTTTGCAAAAAAGTAGATGAAGAAGTAGATTTAGATAATATAGACGAAAAGGCTAAAAAGTTTAAGAATTTAACAATGGATATAGTTTGGGAGTTCAGTTTTTTTTTGAGCAAACGAACAATAAAATCTCTAAGCGTTATCCGAACCTTTTCAGAAATGGCAGCACAAAAAGCATAGCTGTAACAAAAGCAAGCAGAATAATGAAGCCTTATGGCTGGTTAAATAGCTTGTATGACTTAGCTTTGGATGGTGTATTTACAAAAGAAGGTAAAGATGCTATACAATGCGTAAAAGATGAAAAATTATATAAAGTTATGACATATATGTCTTGGAAAACAGCAAAAGCAGATTTTGAATTAGCTGTAAATGAAGAACAAAGAAAAAAAATAAAATAAATGGCATTTAATAGATTAAGAGATATAAGAGATAGAATGGAGTCTAAATGGACAAGTGGTCAGTTTATATTTGGTTATGAAGATGATGTAAACGAAAACCATAATATAGATTATCCTTTACTTTTAGTTATACCACCAACATCTACTTTACCTGCAACTGAAAAAGACCCAATAAATGCTCATATCAAAGAAGAATATGAGTTTGAAGTAATATTTGCAAAACCATATAGAACAAGTAGTAGTAACACTGGTGCAAATGATACAAACACTAATTTAGATGTAATATATACATTATTGGAAGCTGAAGCACAATATTGGCTTCAAAGTTTCTTAGATAGCTACCCAAACAAAGAAGTTACACTTGTACCTTCACCAATAACTGTAGAAAGAGAAACAAATCAACATAATGATAAAGTAGTACAAATAAGGATGAATTTTACTGTAGATTGTTTTTCTCATGCTTTTGCATCATTTGATGACCAGTTTATCAGAGATTTAGCACCTACTATATGGTTACGTTCTGACATAGGAGTAAAGACACAATATTTTGGTGGTAAAGAAGTTGTAACAAAATGGACAGACCAAAGTGGTAAAGGTAACCATTTTACACAAACAACATCATCACAACAGCCAGAATACAAGTATGAAATGGCTGACACTACAAATACAAACAACAGATACCCTTTTTTAAGCTTTGATGGTACAGACGATTTTTTAAGTTGTGAACAAGCATCACTAGGAGAAACTGTTGGCTTGTCAGCAAATCATACAATATTTTATATAGCGAAAACCAATGCTTTAGCAGAAAATGGTGGTGCAGTTTTTGGGGTAAACCAAGAAAGCACAACATTACAAAGAATGAAGATTCATGTAACAGAAACAGCTACAAATAATAATAAATGGACATATATTGCCAATGAAGCAAGCTCATCTGGAACTGACACAGCTACTTTAACAGAAAGTGCAACTGCTAACGCAGCACTAATAAAATGTAGAGCAGTAAGACTAAATGGCACACAACTAACTTATTTCTTAAATGGAGAAAGTCATTTAGAATCTACTTTTGCAAGTTATGCACCACCAAGCAATTATACATCAGCAAATGCTGCTGTTATGGGAGTAGATAACGCTAGTACACCACTTTATTTAAATGGCTCAGTACAAGAACTAATGGTTTTTACATCAGCTTTATCAAATTCTCAAATAACAGACGTAATGAATTACCTTAACCATAAATATAACATATACTAATGGCAACAGTACAAATTGTAGATAGCCCAAGCACAGCAGGCACAGAATCAGGGATGTATAGTGTTTATACACCTATAAAATACACAATGAGAGTTTCAGGTAGCCCACCATCTACTGGTCAGGCAGATTCAGTGGTTGACTATGTAAGTATGAGAGTTACTATAACACCATTTAATAGTATTACAAATCAGTTTGAGGATGGAGGGACAAATAAACCACCAAGCAAACAGTTTTCTTATAGAGTTCCTTTTACACCTTTTATACATACACACTCTGCTGCTGATGCAAGAAATGATGGTACTTACAGGTATTTTACAACAGATGTTTCTAGTTTATTAAAAAACTTTTTGTCTTTTAATTTAAGACCTTGTTCACATTATACACAAAACAAAAATGTAAGAAGGGATATAACACTTTCTCAAATATCTTATAATGTATATAAAAGATTTGAAATAGCACTAACACCAGAATTTTTAGCAGCAGATGGCACATTAACTTCTGATAGTGATAACACTCAATATGAAAAAGTAAATGCAATAAATTCTGCTCTTTCTTATGAGGAAGAAATTAATAGCTACATAGGTGATGCTATCCTTAATCACACAGACCATCCCAATGCTTCTAGTTATCCAAGTGAACAACAACATAATGCAATAAATACCTTTTATATGCACAAAGATGACACCCATCACCTTGCAAGAAGGCAAAAATATTTAACCTTAAAACCTACTTGTAAAAGAATGATAGGATATGATGAATCAGAATATTTGAGTTTTCCTGTAGAAATAACATCAGGAGGAGATGAAATTGTAGCATATATTAGGTTTTATGGTCTTGATGGTAGCCTTTTAACACACGGTACTGCTTCAACATATTATAGATTAGATATAACTAAATCTGTTAGTACAGGTGGTGGCACTCATAATCATAATCAAATATTATCTCATGGTTCTGCAACACCTACTGGAGAAGATATGGCTGTAGTACAAATAGGTGTAGGAACAAGAAATATAAAAGAAGCAGGTATAGACCATACAGGTGAATGGTATGAAAACCAACCATTAACAGATTTTTCAGGAGTAGGTTATTATGTTGTAAACACGCAGTTGGCAACTGCACAGTCTTATGTCGGTGAAGATGTATATTATTATATAGACCATAGCAAAAAACAATATGACCAAAGATGTACTAGGTTTCATTGGCAAAATAGATTAGGAGGTATAGACAGCTATACTTTTGATAATGTTTCTGCTAAAATGTTAAACACATCTTCTAACACTTACGAACAAACAATATATCCATTTTTTGATGGTCAGCTAGGTATTAGTGCTTCAAATAACCTTATGAATAATGGTCAATATATTGGATTAGTTGCTTCTAATGAAGACTTAGGTGCAGTAGTACCAAGAATAGCAGGTCTTACAAGTGATGAGTACCCTTCATCAAGAAAGCACAAGGTACACGCTTTTAACAGTGGTAATGCAGTAAGTAAGATTATAGACCCTTTAGAAGTAGAGATGTTTAAAGACCTTATGTCTAGTCCAAACGTATGGATTGAAAAAGGATGGAAAGCAAAGGAAGTATTTAAAGAAGAATTTACATATTCTACAGGTGAGGAGTTTGAAGCAAATTGGAACTTAGCTGATGGTAGTTCAGGCTTGGTTTCTTTTAGTACAGCAGAGGGTCATGTTGCAGGAACAAAAGCAATGCTTGTTGGAAATAATAGTGGTGATGATGAGGTGCACGCATCTAGTAAAACAATATTTAAGTATAGAAAAGACAGGATGTACGAGGTGGAGGTAAGGGTAAAGTCAAGAGGTGGTACATCAAATGGTTTATTTTACTGTGGTTTGACAATGTATGATGAGTCAGCTACAGATTTTAATGGTACGAAAATTAGTACAGCAGGAGGAGATACTTTTGGTTCTGCACATTATGTAGCAGTAGAAGCAGAAAATTTGACTGAGGGAACAGGTAATGCTGCTAAATACACTACTTTTAGAGGTTATATTAGTGGTTTTACTAAAGATGGAGGTGATTATGGTGGAGCAAGCCCTGACCCTGCTAAAGCAGCAAGAGCATATTATACTGTAGGAACAAATGTTGGATTTTTTGCTCCAATGTTTATAGCTAATTATAATGACGCATCAGGAAGAACTATTATAGATTACATAAAAGTAACAGAGTATTCACCAGAAGAAGAATCACAAAAAGGTTTTATGTCACCATTAAATAAAAATTATTATGTTCCTGTGCTTATCAAAGATGGTACGACAGAACTTACAAATAGTGATGAAGGAACTAAGATTAGTATAGATTATGTTGAAAGTAGAAAAAATAGAACAATAAGCACATAATGGCAGAAGTAAAATTACAGTTAAGAGGTTTTGGTACAAGTGCAAGTAATGAAGATAATATTGTTGGTGAATTAGATATTACATCAAGCGAGAAATTTCCTTTATCATTAAGCTTCCAAAACTTTGATGTTAAGAACCTAAAAACAAGAGGTGGTTCTTTTAGTAAGACATTTGATATACCAGCAACCAATAATAATAATGTTATACTAAGAAACCTATGGAACTCAGGATGGAGGTCTGCACAAGGAGAAAATGTATTAGGAAACATAGATGCTTCTGTATATGTTGATAATGTTCATGTTTTAGCAGGAAAAGTACGTATAACCAAAGTAACTAAAGATACTGAAGTAAAATCTTATAGCTGTACTTTGTTTGGTGACAACATGGATTGGGCAGCAGGAATTAAAAATAAAGAGCTTAAAGATTTAAAATTTAGCTCACAAGAGTATTCCAACTACAAAGATTTAGAAGATGGCACTATATCTGCACAACCTTTTGAATTTAATTTTGAAGATACAGTAAGTTATAATGTAGGTGAAAGTTCTTTTTCAGGCATTGAAGGTTATGGTTTTTTAGAAAATTTTATTGCTTTAGTATTTACAAGAATAAGTACAATAACAGGAGGTGATGATGAATTTCCTACTAATAATACAGCAGGAGATTTTAATAGTTATAAAAAAAATCATGATAAGGTTTTATATCCTTTAATGAGTGTTGGTGATACTATTGCACCAAATAGAGTTGTATCTACCTTAGACTTTATACCAAACCTATTTATAAAAAATATATGGGATAAAATATTTCAATCACAAGGATATGAAGTAGTAAGTACATTTTGTGATAGTCAGTTTTTTAAGTCTTTGATTATGCCTATGAACTTTGAACGTACAGGAGAAATGTTGGATGATAAGTTTGGAGAGATTAAAAAAACAGATGGTTATGGAGAATTTGGTAATTATTATTATGGTGCTGGCACATCTCAACTTTTAAGGTCTATGGGTGATGAAAATGTTAATGGAAGAAATGGTAAGATTGCTGCACACAATAATATTACAGCAAGATTTGTATTTTTTGGTGGTGAAGTAGAAGATAATTCTCCTAACCACACTGATAGCACTAATGGAAATGTAAGAGGCGATTTTTCTGGTGGAGCACAAAACTCAGTAGTAAAACAAGCAAACTCTGGTACTCATGAAGTAACAGCAAGTATTGATGTTAGACATTTTAGAACAGAAGGAACACATGGAGGTACATTTGAATATGTCATAAGAGCAGAACTATGGAGAATACCAAACTATCTTGATGCAAATTCTGAAGAAATATATGATGCCATAGATAATGACGCTAATTACAATGGCTGGCAAAGAGTAGATGCTGTTCAACAATCTTTTTCAAATGTAGGTAACCATGACACAACATCTAACTTTCAACTATCACATACGACAGTAAAATCAACTGAAGAAACATTTATAGCTTGTATAAACGTACATAGTATAGATTATCCACAAGGAAATGGTGGTAGTGTTACTTTTGGAATAAGTGGAGGCTTTTTAAAAATAGAAGGTTCACCAACATATTCAGCAGGTGACCCCATAGAAGATATAAACTTTTTAATACCAAAAGGTAAACAATCAGATTTTGTATCAGGCTTGACACAAATGTTTAATTTACAATACTTTACAGACCCTATACAAAAAAAAGTTTATGTAGAGCCTTTTGATTTCTTTTATGGTAAAAGAGAGGATGCACTTAATTGGTCTGATAAGGTAGATTATTCAAAAGATATAACAGAAGATTTTATAGATGATTTAAAATCTACAATTATATTTAAATACAAAGATGCTTCCAATGACGATTTTTTAGAAAAATATAACAAAAAGAATTATACCGATTATGGTGCTTATAAAGAAATAAATACAAATGGGGTTTTTCAAGATGGAGAATATGTTATAGAAAATAAATATTTTTCTCCAACTTTTAGTTTTCCTGAGCCACAATATCTAAATCCTGAAAATAGTAATCCAAATAAAAGAGCAGAGCCCACTATACCTATAATACATACTGAATACACAAATTTACTAACAGATAAAGAAGTACAAAGACCAGAAAAAGAGTTTAGTATTGGTGCTAGAATATTTTTAACTTTACCTGTAGTTTCTGATGAAGTAACACTTGATGGTTTGCCAGTGCCTACTTTTTATCATAGTTTTCATCAAGATGGTAGTATAAACTATTCAAGAGCAGCTAATGATGATTTTCCAACTAATGGTAACTCTGAAAAAGGGGGTACAAAAGCTAATTTTATTTGTTTGGATAGCTTTCAACAACAACTTATAATTACTAATTATACTTCTCCTGCTACAGCTACAGAAGATGTTGGCTTTGTGCAGTTTAGTATAGGAACTTATGATGGAGTTGAACATAAGATAGACCCTAACCTATCTTTTAATGATGTCAAGTTTTTACATGAAGATGTAGGTACTCATACAGGAAACAAAACTTTAAGAGGTTTGTACCATAATTTTTATGCTAAAATGTTTGCTCAACTTAAAAATAATCCAAGAGTAAAAACTATATTCTTAAAATTAAAACATAATGATATATTAAATTTTGATTTTAGAAAGATTATTTACATAGAAGGTGTTTATTATAGAGTAAACAAAATAGTTGATTACAAGCCTCACACTAATGAATCAACAAGGGTAGAGTTAGTAGAGCATTATGATTTAGGTAAAGCTTCTGTAATAGGAGATATAATGGATTTAACTGAAGGTTTAAATATATAGATATGTCAATAAAATCAGGCAAACTTTCTGCACAGAAAAAAAATATAGTAGTAAACAAATTATACTGTTTAGTTGATGGTGTATTGACTCCTATGGTATATACAGAAAAAGGAGAAGATGGTAATGAGTATTACAATGAGCTGATGATTTCTAGTCCTAAAAGAATAATACAAATATCATCAAGTGCACCAAGACATTCTTTTCCTCTCTTAACAGAATTTAATGTAGCAACAACAACTACTACAGCACAAAAAGGCACAGTAACTACTTTTGCAGATGTTACTATACAACCTGTATTTCTTTTTGATTACAAAAAGCAAGTAATACAATCAGCTAGTAGATTAGCTACTTGGGCTTCTTGTTATGGTGGTTTTATTTTATCTAATGGTACATCAAACCTTGCACCTAAACTTGGAAGAAAAGCAGGAGGTGTAAATGAAGAATCTTCAATATATTTTGACGGTAATCATTCGGAGGGAGATTTTGTATCATCTAGTGCTAATATAACAATGTCAGGTGATTTTACTTTATTCTTACATTTTGTTTATGAGCAAGAGAAATATATAAGGTTATTAGGTAATTCTTCAGATGCTAATGTTTATGTAGGTTTTAATGAGGACACTAATCGTAATTTTCATTTTGGTTTAGGTTCTGGTAAAACATATACAATATCAATGGGTGATGATGCTTTAACAGCAGACCCAACATTAATAACAGTACAAAGAAAAGGAACAACTCTAACTGTTAGAAAAAACAGAAAACAAATAGGAAGTACAACTGTAGCTACTGATGATTTAGTGATAGACCAAGTTGCTAGATGGGGTACTAGCAATTTAACTTTCGGAGGTAATATAAGTTACTTAGCAGGATATGATGGATGTATAAGCACTAAGTTAGTAAGTATAGAAAGAGCAATAATCAATCATTCTCAAAAAGCAAGACTATAATGGATAGCAAAATAAGAATAGAAGTAAAAAAAATAAGTGATGAAATTGTTGAAGGCTTCAGAAAAGAGCTAATTCAGCAAGGATATTTTGCTAGTGGTTCTTTAGACAAATCATTTAAAGTTAGAATACAACACAAACCATCATTAATAAATGTAGATGTATTTTCTAATGATTATGCAAAAATATTAAACTATGGTGCAAAACCATTTTATCCTGACATCAAAGAATTAGAAAGATGGGTAGAAGATAAAGGCTTTGCAAATACACCAGCAGAAAAAAAACAAATAGCTAGAAGTGTTGCAAGCAGAATAGCACAAGAAGGATTACCACATCCAAATAAAAGTTTTTCTAAAAATGGTAGAAGAACAAGGTTTATTGATACTGTTGTAGAAAAAAAACAAGATGATATAATGCAAAGATTAGTAAAAGCTTTTGACCAACAAATAGAACTTTACTTTAATATAATACCAAATACAATATAATGGCAGAGATTAAAAAAATATTTAATTTAAAAATAGTAGGCACTAACGACTTAATTAAACTAAGAAACGAAATATCTACAACTGAAAAAGCATTAAAAAAACTTAAAAGTGAAACAAAAAAGAATGGAGAGCTTACTGAAGAACAATCAAGAAAATTTATAGAGCTTGAAACTTCACTAAAAGCTAATAGAAAAAATTATAGAGGTGCTCAAAAAGATTTGCAAAATTTAAGTCAAGCACAAAAGAAATCAGGTAGCTTTACTATGAAAATGGCTAAAGCTTTTGGTTTAGCACAATTAGCAGTTGATGGTTTTAAAATGGCTAGTAGAGCTTTGATGAGGCAAATACAAGACTCTGTAAAAGTTTTTGCAGACTTTGATATACAGATGCAAAAGGTAAAAGCTATTAGTGGTGCAAATGCAACAGAGTTTGGTCAGCTAGCTAAATCAGCACAAGAGCTTGGTCGTTCTACATTTTTTACAGCTACACAGGTAGCAGAGCTACAAATGAACTTTTCTAAATTAGGATTTACTGCTACAGAAGTTTTAGCAGCACAATCTGCTGCACTTGACATGGCAACTGCAACAGGTGAAGATTTAGCAAGGACAGCAACAGTAATTGGTTCTTCTATTAGAGGTTTTAATTTAGATGCTTCAGAGGCAGGTAGAGTTGCTGATGTTATGGCTGCTTCTTTTACAAGTTCTGCTCTTGACTTAGAAAAGTTTCAAACATCTATGACAAAAGTTGCACCGATTGCTGAACTTATGGGTGTAAGTATAGAAGAAACAACTGCAATTATGGGTAAGCTTTCTGATGCAGGTATTGAAGCATCTATTGCTGGTACATCACTTCGTAACATATTTCTTAAAATGGGTGACCCTTCTTCTGACCTTGCTAAAGCTTTAGGTAAGACTATTGGTTCTGGGGAGGAGTTAGTACAAGAATTAAAAAATCTTAGAGATGCAGGTGTTGATGTAGAGAAGATGTTGGCTGTTGTTGACCAAAGACAAGTTGCTGCTTTTGCTACAATGGTAAAAGGTGTAGATGTAATAGAAAAACAAATATTAGCTTTAGAAGGAGCTGAAGGTGCTGCTGCTAATATGGCTTCTACTGTTGGTGACTCTTTGCAAGGTGCTATGCTACGTTTTAAATCAGCACTTGATGGATTAAAAATAGTTATAGTAGAAAGCTTTGCTCCAGTATTACAAAATACGATAGATGGTTTGGCAAAACTTTTTAATGCTTTTACAAGAATTGCAGACAATCCTCTTTCAAAAAGTTTAGAGCAAGACAGATTAGCCATGAACGACTTGTTTGAAACATTAAAAAAGACAAATATAAGTCAAGACACTAGAACAAGACTATTAGCAAAACTAAACAAGCAATACAAAGAGTATTTACCTGACTTAATTACTGAGGAAACAACTTTGGATGATTTAGCAATAGCACAAAGAAATGCTAATTCAGCACTACAAGAAAGAATAAATCTTCTTGCTGCTGAAGAAATTTTGTCTGAAATTAGAAGAAAACAGTTAGAAATTCAAATAAACCAGTCAAATCTAGCATCACAAGAAACTACTCTTTTAAGAGAACAGCAAGATTTACTTAATGGTTCTACGGAAAGGGCTTTAAGAAACTCACAGGGTGTTGATATAGCATTGTCAAATAATAAGGTTGCATTACAAAACAATCAAGATGCACAAAAAGAAAATAGAAAAGAGTTAGAAAAACTATCTGGTGAATATGAAACAGCAACAAAAGCTGTTTTAGATTTGGGAGGCAGTATTGATGATTTAACTGGAAAAACAGGTGGAGGTACAGGAGGTGCAGGAGGTACAGGAGGTGGTGGTTCTACAGTAACAGAAGAAACTGACCCTGTAGCAGAGGAATTAGCTAGACTTGAATTTGAAATGAGAGAATCAATGTTGGTTGCAAGAGAAATGTTTGCTGATAGAGAAATACAAACACAAGATGATTTGAACAATGTTATAATGCAAAAACAGCTTATATTTTTAAATGAAATGTTAAAAACTGAAAATTTAACTGCTGAACAAAGATTAGCTATAAAAGAAAGAATAGCTAAAGTAGAAGTAGCACAAGCAAACCAACAAATAAAATTAGAAAAAGACAAGAAAGATGCTTTACTAGAAAACATAAACACAATGAAAGAAACTGGTAATGTATTAATGAATATAGGTCAAATTACTGGTAAAAACTCATTAGCTGCAAAAGCAGGTATTAAAATAAGTCAAGCTGCTGCTATAGCTGATGGTGTTCATGGATTGATAAATGCTAAAGTAGGTATAGCTGCACAAGCAAAGTTGCCTTTCCCATCTAATATTTTAGCTATGGCATCCACAGCAGCACAGGTTGCTTCTATTGTAGTTGCAATAAAACAATTATTAGGAGGAGCAGGTGGTTCTGGAGGAGGAGCAGGTGATGTAGAAAGAGCAAGTACAAACGCAGAAGGCACAGCTACATTTGCTAGAGGAGGTTTGACCAGAGGTGGTGTATTTCAAGGTGCTTCTCATGCTAATGGTGGTGTTAAGTTTGCAGTAGGTGGTAGAGTTATGGAAGCAGAAGGTGGTGAAGCAATAATTAACAAGCGTTCTACATCTGCTTTTAGACCTATATTATCTGCTATAAATTCTTTCAATGGTAATGGTGTTAAGTTTGCTGATGGAGGATTAATTAGTTCTGGAGAAAGATTTGCTTTAGGTGGTGAGCTAAGAAGCATACAAAATATTGTAAGTAATAATTCAGGTACTTCACAAGTTATAGTTGTAGAGAGTGAAGTTACAACAACACAAAATAGAGTATCTGCATTAGAGAGTCAAGCATCTTTCTAACAATTAGATGTTAATAAAATATTAATAACTTTTTGCAAAGTTTTACGTAAATGTATAAATTAGATTATGGCAATACGTCAAAATAAGCTTGAAATAGTCAATCAGTTTGTAGAAAAAACTTATGATGAAATAAAAGCTAAATACTCTGAAGAAGCTGGTATTAAAAATGTTTTACATTTTCTTATAGAAAAAGGCTTAGTTGACCCTAAAAAACTAAGAGATTATATGGTAATGTCAGATTTTTCTGGAATGTTGAAAAAAAACAAAGGCAAGGTTGTTTATGCTTTTATGGATTTATCTGTTAAGTACGATATAACAGAAAGAACAGCAGCTAATATTGTATATAAAAGAAGTAAGAGTTTTAAAAAAGAATACAACATTAGATAAAAAATTCCAACTTTTTCCTATCTAAAATAAAGGTATATCGTATTTTTGCAAAATGAATAACTGGTACACTTTTGAAAACAATGCAAGTTTTGTGGAAATTTCTATTTATGATGAAATAGGAGATTATGGAACTTCAGCAAAAAACTTTATACAAGATTTAAAATCAGCAGGAGATAAAAACATTAACCTTAGAATGAACTCTGTAGGTGGTAGTGTTTTTGATGGTCTTGCTATATATAACGTATTAAGAGCACATAAAGGTCATGTCAATGTAAAGATTGAAGGTTTATCTGCATCTATTGCTAGTATTATAGCTTTAGCAGGAGATAAGATAGAAATGGCTGAAAATGGATTCTTTATGATACATAATCCTTTTGGTAAATCAGCAGGTGATGCAGAAGATATGCGTAAAACAGCAGATTTACTAGATAAGATTAAACAAGAGCTTGTATCTATCTATGCGAGTAAAACTGAGTTAACAAACGAAGAAATCTCAAATATGATGGATGAAGAAACTTGGCTAACAAGTCAAGAGGCTAAAGATATGGGTTTTATAGATGTTATTACAGAACCTATTAAAGTAGCTGCAAGTTTTAACTTCTCTAAGTTTACTAATGTAAATGAGTCAGAAGTTAGAAACAAACTAGAGTTAATTAGTAATATTAAAAAAACGAAAATGACTGACGAATTGAAAAATTGGTTTAATGGCGTAAAAGAAGAAATAATCAACGCTGTTAAGGGTAAAGACGTAGATGAAAGCCCAGTTAATGAAGTTTCTGTTGTTCTTTCTGACAATGACGAAGTAGTTAATAAACTTACAGACTTATCAAATGAGAAAGAAGAACTTTCAAATATCGTTTCTGAAAAAGAAAGTAAAATTTCTGAATTAGAAAACAAGATGTCTGAATTGGAAGCAGAATTAGCGAAATTAAACGCTACAGAAACAAAACTAGAGGTAGAAAATGACCCTGCAATTAACAAAGCTGATGTAAAAGCTGTTAATGAGTGGGATGTTTTCGCTAAATCATTATTAAAATAAAAATAAAAAATTATGGCTAATACTGTCGCAAGTTTACCTACAGTAAATAAATATGATGTAAGTAAATTTATTTTAGAGCCTCTATTTATGGGGCAAGATTATATGTCTTATATGGACATTATGCCTAATGTGTCTGGAACTGTTGTTATAGATAAGTTCAAGCAATTAGGTGGAATTACTAACGCTTTTTCTTCTTCAGCTTTTACTGCTGAAACAGGTGAGATAGGTGATACTGTTACTATTACTCCTGTTCGTAGAGAAGCAGAAATTGCATTTGCAGGTAATTCATTATACAACAAAATCAAAGGTCAACTAATGAGAGGTGGACACGAATTTGATAATGTTGATGGAACTATCGTTAAAAACATTTTATTAGACCTTATTGGACAAGGTGTAAAAGCTGACTTTAACAAGCACCTTTGGTTATCTGATGCTTCTGCTTCAGATGCTTTTGGTGATTTTGATGGTTTATTTGATTCTGCTTTTGCTGTAACTGCAAACAGACACAATAGAGGAACTTTAGCTACTGAACAAACTACTGATGCAGCTTTAGTTGCAGGTCGTGGTTTAGACATCTTAAAAGGTCTTTATGAAATTGCTTCTCCTGAATTATTAGAAGCTGGAAATCATGTTTACTTTGTTTCAGGTGATATTGCTGATGACTACATGGCTACAAACTTAGAATCTTCTAGTTTTGCTGCTGCTGGTTATGGAGCTATGGTAAATGGTGTTCCAAACCTTACTTACAGAGGTATTCCTATCATTGTACGTAGAGATTGGGATGTTGCTATTGCTGCTAACGTTGCTAACATTAATGGTGCTTCTACTGCTGTAGAAACTCACAGAGCAATGTTAACTACTAAAGATGCTTTCGTTGTAGCAACTGACTTCAATGAAAACTCTGTTGAGCAGTGGTATTCAAACGACAATAAAGAATATCGTTTTAGAGTATCTTACTCTATAGGATGTGCATTAAAAGATGCTAAATTAGCAACTTACTACACACCAGATAATATGTCGTAAATAAATTTAGGGGGATGAAATATGCCCCCTAATAATTTTAACTTTAATAAATAATAATAAAATGGCAATAGAAGCATTAGGAGTAAATCACAACGATTTAGAATTAAGAGGTGGTTTACGATATATAGCAATAACTGACTTTACAGATGCAACTGGCGTAACTTTTGATGATAATGGTGACCATGCTGTTTCTGCTGTTGCAGCAGTAGGTGATGCAAAGCTTTTTGATTTAAAGCAAGGCACAGGTTCATTAACTACTACTGGTACAAAAGAAGGTGGTACTATTATGTTTGAGCACACTATTTCATTTTTTGTTCCTAACATTTCTTCTGCTCACCTTAGAGCATTAGAATCAACTAGAAATCAAAAATTAATGGTATTCGTTCAAGATTTTAATGGAGCTGCTTATGTTATAGGTTGTTCTAAGGAATACGCACTAGAAGATGATTTTGCAAACCAGCAAATGTTTGCTACTATTTCTTCAATAGAAGGTGGTACAGGTGCAGCTTTAGGTGATGAAAATGGTGTTACTGTTACTATCACTTGTCAATCAGGAGAATTACCAAGAGCATTTACTGGTACATTTAGCCCTGATTCATCAGATGGTACAGTCACTATAGCGTAAGAATAATAAATATACAATAGTTAGGGGTCTTACCCCTAGCTATGTATTTTTTTAATATATTAGCATTATGTATAAATCAAGATTAAAAAAAGGAGTTATCAAGTTTCGTGATACTAGACTTAGAGTAGATTGGTCTAACGCAACACAAGAACAACTAAAAGAGGTTTATGAAAGAGGTGATAATGACTTTGTAACAAAAATAGAAGATGCAGCACCTAAAAAAACCAAAAAGAAATCAAAAGCAAAGTCAAGTAAAGACAGCTCAGACAAAGAGTAGTTTTAACACTAAGTATGCTTTTGTAAATATAAGCACACCTAACGTAGATAGAGAGGTAAAGCAAATAGATAGAGTAAGAGAAGATTATATACCATTTGGTAAGGATAATCTTTTTCCACAATATCTTGCTGATTTAAAAAGACACTCATCAACACATAGGTCTGTTCTAGCACAAAAAACTACATTTACTACTGGTAGTGGTTTTAAAACAGAAAACAATAAATTAAAAGAGTTTATATCAGACGTAAATGCTGATGGAGAAACACTAAAAGATTGTTTTAAAAAATTAGCTGATGATTATTACACTTATGGAAACGCATACCTAGAGGGTGTTGTGTATGAGGGTGGTGTTAATTTTTATCATAAAGATGCTGCAACAGCTAGAGTAAGTAAAAATAAAAAAAGTATTTGTTTTCATCCTGATTGGGATAATTACAAAAGAACACCTGAGAAAAAGCAGGTTATTCCTATTTATCCTGAAATAAAAAGTGACCGATTTGTAATTCACTATAAAGATTATGAAAGCACATTTAGCTTTTATGGTTTACCAGATTATGTTGCTGCACTAGAGCACATAGCGATAGATTATGAAATAGGTAAATTTAACCATACAAATTTTAAGAATGGATTTAGTCCTTCTGCAATAGTAACAGTAAATGGTGATTTTGGTGAAGCAGAAGCAGAAAAGTTTGTAGAAACTGCTAAAGACACTTTAACAGGTAGTGGTAACAATTCAAAGATATTATTTCTTGTAAAGAACGCAGATGAAAGTAGAGGTACAGATGTCCAGATTCTAAACAACAAAGAAGATGGTGACTTTTTAGATTTACAAAAATTAACAGACCAAAATATAATAACTGCTCACAGATGGCAACCAGCACTTAGTGGTATAGTATCTTCAGGTAAGATGAATAACACTGGTAGTGAGATTAGAATAGCTTATGAACTAGCTATGTCAACAGTTATAAAAGATACAACTAATATATTATTAGACCCAATAAAAAAGGTTATAACTACAGAGCTAGGAATAGATACAGAAGATTTAACTGTGATTTATGAACCACCAATATCATTCTTATCAGACATAGACCCAAAACAAGTTCTTACGATAAATGAACAGAGAGCTATGTTACACAAAGATTTAGGTAAGTTAGAAGATGGTGATATGTTACTAGCTGATAGACAGCTAATTAGAGTAGAAAAACAAGAAACTATAACAAGAAATTAATATGGCAAACGTAAGACAATACAATAATTTAGTAACTGCTTCTGAAGTAATATCTAATGCTTTTACAAATCAAGCAACAGATACAGCTTTGATAACTAATAGCATTATTGATATTGCAGAATTAGCACACATAAAACCAGAATTAGGACTGGATTTTTATGAAGAAATAAAAACACAAAATCATAACTCAACCTTAACTTCTGACAACACAGTTTTAATGAATGACTTTTTAAAACCTGCACTTTGTTGGTTTGTACGTTTTGAAGTTATGAACGAAATACAATATAATACAACTTCTGCTGGGGTTGTAGTAAATGTTTCTGATTTTAGCACACCTGCTAATGTAGAGCAATTTAATCAAATGAAACAAGACACATATAGAAAAGCAAAAGTATTTCTTGATGATATGATAGCATTTATACAACATGAAGACCAGTCAGGAAAATACTCTTTGTTCGGTCATGATGGTGATTCATCTATGCCAGATGTTGACCAAGCAACTAAACTTAATGGAATAATATTTTACTAATGGCTACAAATTTTCCAACAAAAGGCGAGGATAAAAAGATTACTTTACGAAATAGTAAAGAAAAGCAATTTAGCTATACGTTTGCTAAAAACCTAAAAGAACAGCAACCAAAAATTTGGAAAGCAGGAGGTAATATAAGAGGTAACGAAGCTTTTACTTTATGGGGTAGAGCAAGAAAAGGAGAAGATACACCAGCAATTAGAGCATGGATTAAAGAAAGAGAGTCATGGGCTAAAAGACATTTTAGAGATGGTCAAAAATTTAAAGGAGATGCACAACCTAATCTGTCAAATGTTGCAGGTGTAGTAGCACAAATAAAATGGGGTGTTATAGGTAATCTTGGTCAACAAGGTATGAAGGATGTAATTTTAGAACTAACAAAAAAATTAGAAGGTAGAAAAGATAATATGAAAAATGTAAGCCCAACTGTAAAAAAAGGACTTGAAGCCAAAGTTGAAAAGCATAATGAAGATGTAAAAGATTTAAAAGTTGACTGGAATCCAAAGGTTACTTATGGTAAATTAGAAAAGGTTTTTGACAGAGGAGTAGGTGCTTATAGAACTAACAGAGAATCGGTTAGACCCAATGTAAAATCTGAGGAGCAGTGGGCGTATGCTCGTACAAATTCTTTCCTTTTTGTAATGCGTAAAGGTAGATTTCAAGGTGGCACTCATGACACTGATTTACTTCCTGAAAAGCATCCAATGAAAAAGGCTATGAAAGAAACAGATAATGCAAGAAGAAACCCAAAATGTCCAGATGGATATGAGCATCAAATGCCTGATGGCTCTTGGATGTGTGGTAAAAGACATGGTGGTGGTGGTTACAAGAGTAAGGTAAATGAAAAGGAACTTTTAAGGTTCTTAAATATATTAAAAGAAGATTTAATTACAGAAATAAAACTAATAAAAAAGAATAAATAATGGCAACGACAATAACAGCAGCAACACTAACTGTAAATCTTTCTGAAACTTTGACACTAGGTGGTCAAAATTTTGGTGGTACAAAAGAATTGACTATTAGTAATATTACAGAAGCATTTAAAAGAATAGTTAGATGTATGAATAGTCAAACAACTACAATAGCAACATTTAGTGGTAATGCTTTTGCCTCTGCAAACGCTATTGATTTAGAAGATGCAAAATACATAAGAGTTACTAATTTAGATGATACTAACCCTGTAGAACTTGCAGTGGTAGGTGCAGCAACTCTTTATCAAGTAAGATTGGATGCTGGTCAATCTCATATACTTGGAGCTCCAGATGACTTAATGTTAGCTGAAGCAGATACATCTCCTAGTTTTGGAACTATGGCAGATATAGCAAGCATACAAGTAAATCCAGCAAGTAATGATGTAGATGTAGAAATCTTTGTAGCAGGTATATAATATGGCAAGTAATGAACATAGCACACTAGCTGAATCACAATTACATAATCCTAAAGGATTTAGTACAGCTAGTAATAATAGTTATTTAACTAAAAATTCAGCAGGCTCTTTATCATGGGCTGATAATAGAACTTACACCTATTTATCCATAGGTGGTTATCACAGTTCAAGTGGTTCTGTAGGAACTTATTATGCAAAGCAGTTTTCTGCTGATTATCACAACTGGAATCAAACTGTTGACCCACAAGATGCAACTAATGCTTCTGTAAATTCAGGTAGAAAATGGGCTTCTATGTATTCCGAGTTAGTATGTCCTGTTGGGGGTAGTATTACCAACTGGAAAATTATGCACTCTGGAACTGCTAGTGCAGATTGGGATTTAGAATTATACAAACTATCTATAACTGATGGTGTTGGTACAAATGCAGACTTAACTCAATTAGGTCAAACTTGTGATTGTACTAATAATGCTTCTGGTAGTAAATATGTAGAGATTGTAGATATGAGTGTAAGTGGAACTTTAACAGTAGAAGCAAATGATATAATTATATGTTTACTTAGAAAGCAAACTTCTGGTACTAAAAACATATATTGGAACTCAACTCTAACTATTGTTTGGGATTCATAATGAGATGGTTGCTTCTAACATTACTTTCTGTTATTTGCATATCATCTGAGGCACAAATAAAAAAAATATTTAAGTTTTCTACATTTTATGTGGCAGCAAATGGAGGCACATCTATATCAGATAGGGATGTGTTTTCAGTATCTAGTCAGTTAACTAAAGAGGTAGTTGAAACACCTTACGACTACTCTGTTATAGCTGGTGTAAGAAAGATACAACGCTTTCAGTACGAAGGTAGCACACCTTTTAAGGATGGTACAGAATCTTCTTATGGTGATGCAGCAACAGTAGGTAGAAACCCTTTTGAATATTTATTTGAAATAAACTATACAAGACAAGAAGGTGTAAAGTATATAGACCAAAATCATTTTATAAGATATGTAAAACCTAAATGGTTAGTCAAATTAGAATATGTAAAAGATGGTTTTGCAGATATAGAGTATTACGAAACTACACAAAGACTAAGATTAAGAGGTAACAAGAAGCTGTCGTTTAATATAGGAGCTTTACAGCGTATATCTGAACCTTATGGACATAACCCCTTAGACGAGTGGTTGCTGTCAAATAACAACATACATTACACTTATTTAGCAATACAAGAAGGTTATTCTGTAGATGTATTTGCTTCTGAATATAAAAACCCACAAGGTAATGTAGTTGCTACAAGTACAGATGTATGGGAGCAGGTTGTAATACCTGAAGTATTATCTGATTATGTAGAGAAAAAAAGAAATGAATTGCCAAATCAATGGGTACATTCTTTAGTGTTAGGGTTTGACTTTTATCATTACAAAAAAAACTGGTGGTTACATAGTTGGGGAAACCTAATACCATACCACTATAATGATGGAGGTAGATACTCTTATCATAATTTTAACAACAATGAACAATGGTATGATTATTCTGGAGGTATGATTTTTGGCTGGAAGGTCAATAAATCTTTAGGTTTATTTGTAGAAAACAAATATTCTAAATACTGGAATAGAACTTGGTATGACTTTAAAGTAGGAATTAACTATATAATATTTTAGATATGAAAAAAATAATTTGTAAATTAATAATGTTTTTAACTTTTGGAATGGTATGTTTAAATTATTGTTCTAAAAAATGTTGTAAATAAAATGAAAGAATTAAATGAAGATACAAGTTTTAAAATTAGCATAAAAACTTTAGCTGGTATTGCTGCTCTTATCTTTACTTTAGTTGGTATGTGGTTTACACTTCAAGCAGATATAGCAGAAGCTAGAGAGTTGCCAGCACCAGAAGTTTCTAAAATGGAGTTTGACATGAAAGATGTTAACATAAGAAATACTATTATGGAAACTAGAGATGATGTTAAAAAATTAGAGGAGAGAATGATTAGAATGGAAGATAAAATAGATGCTTTAAAATAATGTATATAACAAGATGGAAATTAATGTTGACATGGTTGTTGGTTTCTTTATTTTTGCTTGTATCGCAGGACACCTTATCACAGGTCAAAGCGATACATTTTAATGCAGATTGGAATAAACAAAACACAGCAGAATGGTTTAACAAATTAGGTGATTGTGAAAAGCAATCTTTTATGATAGATGGTAATGATTTACAAAAAAAATACCAAATAGCTATTGTACCTACTATTGTAATTTTTGATGATGGTGAAGAAGTAAAAAGGTTTCAAGCAGATATTAGCTTCAAGATGTCAGCAACCAGAGAAGAAGTACAAGATTATATTGATGAATTAATAATGAGTAAATTCTAATGAATAA
>VTLG01007103.1_pt1 | contig 23233 bp, 20 predicted proteins | sample 4694571 | NCBI WGS metagenome assembly VTLG01 (sample SAMN12604809, study PRJNA352737) | marine metagenome | biome: ENVO:00000447; feature: ENVO:00000209|ENVO:00000569|ENVO:01000036; material: ENVO:00002151; isolation source: viral sequences binned using virsorter ...
ACTAATACAGCAGACATCACTGAGGTTACAGCAGGTGCTGGACTTACTGGTGGCGGAACAGCAGGTGCAGTTACTTTGTCTTTGGACAATTCAGGTGTTAATGCAAATACATATGGTGACGCAACCACTATTCCAAGCATAACAGTTGACGCATTTGGTAGAGTCACAAACATCACAACAAATTCAGTAGCCGGTGTTAGTAACCTTACATTTGATAATGCGACAGGCGTTCTAACACTTGCAACAGCAGATGGTGGTTCTTTCACAGCAACTATCAATCTTTCAAGTTTTGACAGTGATGACATTGCAGAAGGCACCAACAGATTATACTTCACTGACGCTAGAGCGAGAGCGGCACTGAGTGCAGGTACAGGTGTAACTTATGACAGTTCAACAGGACAAATATCAATAGGACAAGATGTTTCAACATCATCAACACCAACTTTTTCTGATGTTTTTATTACAGGCGATCTAGTTGTAAGTGGCACAACCACAACAATTAATACACAACAATTAAATATCGCTGATAACAATATCTTGTTAAACAGTGATTTGACTACTGCTCCAACACAGGATGCAGGTATCGAAGTTGAACGTGGTAACCAAACCAATGTAAACTTACGTTGGAACGAAACCACTGATAAATGGCAAATCACAAATGATGGAGCAACATACAATGATATTGCAACAGCAGATCAAGTTGCGGCACTAGCAGAAGTAGATACACTAAACTCAGTTACTACAAGGGGTGCTAGTACGTCAAATTCAATTGCTACGGGTGGTTTAGAAGTTTCTGGTAGTATCACCAGCAGTGCTAACAATGCCCACGTTATAGGCGCTAATACAAACAGATTTGCTACGATTTATGCTACTACATTCGATGGCACAGCATTACAGGCACAATATGCTGACTTGGCAGAGAACTATATCAGTGATAAACCATATGAGCCAGGTACTGTTATGATGTTTGGTGGAGATGCTGAAGTTACAGAATGTAGAGGTTTTATAAATCCTAAAGTTGCTGGAGTCGTATCCACTAATCCAGCATATTTGATGAATAGTACAACAAATGGGGTTGCTATTGCGTTAAAAGGACGCATACCTTGCAAGGTAGAAGGTCCAGTTAACAAGGGTGATTTACTTGTATCTAGTGCAATACCAGGCGTTGCCACAGCATTGGCCAAGGATAGTGCTATGCCAAACAGCATTTGTATTATTGGCAAGAGCATAGAGTCCAATACCGACTCTGGTATCAAATTAGTGGAAATTGCTGTATAATTCAAAAATTTAATAAATAACAGTAGAGACAGACGGGAGGTTATCTCCTGGTTGTTTTTTTCTAGAAAAAAACTTTTAAAGGAGCAAGAAATGCCAAATTATCAGGTACAATTTAGAAGAGGTACTTCTGCTCAGCACTCATCTTTTACGGGTGCGGTTGGTGAAATTACGGTCGATACCACGAAGACAACGGCAGTTGTCCACGATGGTTCAACAGCGGCAGGTCGTCCTCTCGCAAGAGAAGACATGAACAACGTAAGTGCATCAGACGTCCTATCAAAGATTGCTGGCGGTACAGTTCCTGCAGGTAATATGACATTAACAGGTCATTTTTTACCAAGTGCGAACGTTACACATGACTTGGGTAGTTCAACCCTAATGTGGCGAGACGTATATGTAGGTCCGGGATCTCTTTACATTAACAACAAACAGGTTATCCAAGACGACAGTGGTACAATTACAGTTACAACTTCAACAGACTCAGATCTTAAGTTTATTACTTCAGGTTTAGGTGATATTGAAATTGCTACTTCTGAATCAGGTGGTAACAGAGGTGCTATTAAACTAACAGGTAATGTTCAGTTAAGTAACACATTTAAAATATCAGACCCAGGTGGAACAGCAGTAGGTTTTGGTTCAGCATTAGACATGAACTCAAACAAAATTACTGAACTTGGAACACCTACAGCGGCAACAGATGCGGCAACAAAACAATATGTTGACGATGCAAACTTTACAGACATTAGTGCATCAGGCGATGTTACAATTTCTGGAGATTTGACAGTTTCAGGTACAACTACAACTATCAACACTGAAACAATCGCACTTGCTGATAACATCATTGAAATCAACTCAAACTTTACATCAGGTAATCCAACAGAGGATGCTGGTATTAAAGTTTCAAGAGGTGATCAACCAGACGTTCAATTAAAATGGAACGAAACTGATGACAAATGGACAGTAACAGAAGACGGTTCTAACTATTACAGTATCATCAATGCTAATGATGCAACTTCAGCAAACACTGCTAACAAGATCGTACAACGTGACGCATCAGGTGACTTTGCGGCAAACATTATCACTGCTACAGCAACTACAGCAAGATATGCTGACTTGGCAGAGATTTATGGTGCAGACGAAGCAATCGAGCCAGGCACAGTTGTACACGCGGCAGGCGAAGGTAAAGTTAAGCCATGTGATAGAGCAGAATGTGGCAAAGTAATTGGTGTAATTTCAACAGCACCAGCATACTTAATGAATAATGAAGCAGAAGGTGTAGCAGTTGCACTTGCAGGTCGTGTGCCAGTTAAATTGGCAGGCGGTTGTAAGGCAGGTGACTTATTAGTTTCTGCAGGTGGCGGTGAAGCAAAAGTAATGGAAGATCCAAAACCAGGCACAATAATTGGTAAAGCATTACATGACATGGAAGACGATGGCATGGTAGAAATGTTAGCGATTATGATGTAATTTCAACAATACAAAACTAAGAAGGGTCGATTTATTCGGCCCTTTTTTTTGACTTTTTTATCAGAAAAGACTTGACAAGTAAGACATCTTACTATATTATAAAAGTATAGTTAGAGAAAGGATAGTTAATGAAATATAAATTAAACAATTTAGAAGTTACAGATGTTGAAGTTGATGGTATTGATATGAAAGACTATCCAGACTTTGTTATGGCTTACATAGATTCTGCAAAGTTCGTTTCATCTGGAAAAGAACTTAATGATGAAGAATTAGTAAAACTCCAAGAAGAAAATTCAGAGTTGTTCTATGATGATGTTATGGATAAAGTCTTAGATTATGCAGATATACATTATGGTTGACAAATATTAAATTTGTGTTATTATTAAAATATAGAGAGTAGGAGAAAGTATCATGACGTAGCGAAAGTAAACACCGAGGTGTGTGATGGAGAAGTTGAGCAGTTGAAAGATATGTAAGTCTCAGAAACAGAAGCACATCGTGATTTACAAGTCTGGTACGACTCAGGGAATCGTTGGTGTAGTATAGATAGTACCCAACCTAGTCATAGGGGGCATTGCTCGACTAGGTTGATGGAATGAGAAGCCCCCTAATTATTAAAAACTTCAAACTCGTATAACCAAGTATTTAGATCCTGAAGCAGTTGTTCTGCTTCATGTATCTTTACGGGTAACGTAAGCATCTTCATTTCTGTCCATCTTAATTTATTTTTGTTAATTAAATTTTCTACAGAAATAATATCAGTGTGTATGGCATTCATTAACCTTTTGTACCATTTTTTATCTTCAAATAAACTTAACAGCCATCTGTGATTTTTATTTTTCTTGTCGTATAATACTTCAAGTGCCTTAACATCAAAATAAATTGCTCTAACAGGATTGATGTTTGGTCTGTATTTGTACAGTACAGTTGGAAACTTGAATTCTGCTTTGTTTGTTCTTAGTTTTTTAAGAACTATTGAAAATTCTAAGTCGAACTTTTCTTTTTCTTCAGTGTAATTATCAACTTCATTATTGATTATAAACTTTTCAATTTCATCAAATTGTGTAGCATAACCTGCATCGGCAAGTTCTGCTCTCCAGTGTATTAAGGCCGCTCTGGAGTCGTCGAACTCTTGCTTGAATACGCCTTCTAAAAAGTATGGAGGAATTGTGCCGCTCTTCTTGTATTCTTCTAGTTCGAGTAATAAACGTGTCTTAGTAAGATTTATTATACCCTTCATGCTTATATTTAATCTCAATCGGCATAAAGTTCTACAAGTTGTTTAATTTTTTTCTTGTTAAATTTGTTCTCTAAAATTATCCTAGCACCATTGTGTAATGGTTTTGGCCACTTGCCAACTTCCACCCAGCAATAACCAACGTGTTCATTGTTTAATGTAGGTATAAATTCATCTTGTACTATGGTAACATAACTTGCATACTTGAATTTACCATCTTTGCTTTCGTAATCATCTAAAGCAAATGTATTTTGTACACCTTTTACCTTACCAAGTTCTTCTTCTATTTCTCTATCAAGTGTCTCGCCAAAATATTCAGTGTTTTCAAGTTTGCCACCCCAAAAACTCCAGGTACCAGAAAATGTTGAAGTTTCGCTTCTTAAACCTAACATAATTTTTCCAGTTTTTTTAGATAAGAACACTGTTCCTAATGCTGTAATCAAGTTATAACTCTCCAGTAGCCAGGGCCGTAAAATCCTTGCACTGTATCTAACCACTCTTTTCCGTTCCATTTGAATTGTCTACCAGAAAAATTGTTTCTTAGATATTTTATATCAGATGTACTTTTACTATCAAACAGTACTACCCAATTTGAACCATTCCATTGTATAATATCGTTCATGTTTGCTGTTACACCCCATTTGGTTGCAAGTCTGTTATGAATGTTATCCAATATCAAATACTTGTCTCCTACAGTATTGTTTAATTTTGTAGGATCTGTAACAGTTGGGTCTATGGATGCATTTACTGTATAGTCATTTGCTGGTAATGTGCCTGTGTCTATTGTGTATGTGACTTTGTTAACATCGTTGGTTGTATTGATGTATACCACAACATCACTGGTTGAGTCTTCTACATCATCTGCCTGTCTTAGTATAAGTCTACTGATGCCATTTGCTATTTCACTGCCGTATGTTTTAAATAATTCTGTCCAGTCGTATATTTCGGTCTCTGAAAGATTTTTCGCAGTATATTGACCAGTTAATGTAATATGTGTACTATCAACTGTTATACTGTTGTTAATTGGATTGTATATGTGTTGAGATATTTGTTGTATATCTCCAAAGTAATCGTAGTAGCCAGAAATATCTTCATCTGGCATATTGTGTAAATCACTTATAATGTTGTTTATGAGTACTTGTCTTGAAACTTTAACAGGAGGTGAGATCCATATTGGCATTGTGAATACCAAAGTAGCAACATCAATCGCTGGATCTGTACCAAGTGGTATACCTCTACTGCTATAAGTGATATCACTTAATTCAACTACGGTTAAACTTGTCCAATCAATTGGACTTGTATTCGATTGTACTTCGATTGCTGGGTTGAATGTGCTTAAAATTTGCTCAAGTACCTGAAATTTATTATCTGTATTTGTTGTAATTATATCTACATTACAAGTTAATACATACGGTGCCGGCATTAACCTACTAACACTAGTTCTCTTACCCGGTCTGTCAATGTATGCATTGGTCTGAGGATCGATCTCTTTTTCAACAATTTGTACACTTTCTTGGAAAGTTGGATTAAGTGTTCTACTTCTGTCTGGTTGCATAGCACTGATATATGCTACCATAAACGGTGCGGCTTTGATAGTGTTTTCACTATTGTTACTGATTATGGCCGCAACCTGTCTGTTCATATCTGCTAATCTCATTGGTACTTTTCTAAACTCTCTAGTACCGTCTTTGCCCTTGCCAGTTTGTACATGGAGACCTCCAAACAATCTAATAAATTGTAAAAGGTATCTCCTTAATTGTTCATCATAAAAATGTGCATTTGTATCATATACTGGCATATTAGAAATCCGCCTTTGGTTTAGCCGCTTTAGTTAGGCTGTCTTTTGATTTAACAGTTTGATTCTGTTCTGTAAATGTGCCTGTGTTGTAAATGTAAGTCCTAGCAAGTGTACTTGCTTTTTGCCATGCTCTACGTTTATCATCTTCGACTTTCTTCCATCTATCACCAACTTTCTTAAATAATCTGTGCGGAGAAAAATCAGTTCTAAGGAAATGCTGACCTTCTGTAGCATTGTCTGGGAATGAATCGCCTTGTCCTACTAATACTGCATCGGAAGGTATACCATCTTCTGAGCCAACAACACCTGGCATTTTTTCTGATCTATTATAATATAGATGTCTAGTTTCGTATCCACTTTCTGGCACTTCTTCTTCTGCCTGATTGTATACTGCTTCGCTGACTTCTATATCTTTGCCTATTGAAGATATGATATCTTGTAATGCATGACCCTCATCATTTTCAGATTCAAGTATATCTCTGTATTCTTGTGTATCTTCTATAACTTTGCATTTTACTCTGATCATATGAGGCCACCAACCTGGATCAAAGCCTTCTGAACTTCTAGTTACATCTTCAACAGCATAAAATTTTGGTATAGGACCTTTGCTATTATCAAGTCCTGTGTCATCTAGCAAGTGTGGTAATTCAAATACATCACCTGCCATGAGTTTTCTGCCAACTCTTTCAAAAACATCATTGGTGTGAAACGTTATGAACAATACATCATTTGATACAGTCAATCCAAATTGTGTGAGATCCAAATCTGTATCGCCTACTGTATAATGTCCTCTAAGTTCGATTATATCTTCTGAATACTTTCTATCCCTGTTTTCTAATAACAATAGATCTTGTATTGTTGTTTCAGGAATAGCATTGTTTGTATGGTTCTTTGTAAAGTCGCCATCGTTGTCCTGCTCATGTATTCCTATATACTTGTGTAACATGATAGCAGTTCCACCGGCAAAGAAGTGTTCTCTGACAACCTTGTCTATGAATTCGTAATCTTTACCTTTATGTTGTTTAAATAATTGTATTCTTGGCATAACACACATATTTATCTTCTTTAATAAAGTCTTGACAACAAGTTTCATATATAGTATAGTAACTTTTATTTCCAAGAGGTGTAGAAATGGCAATTCCTAAGGCTAAGAAACGCAAAAAGCCTATTCAGCGTCGAATCAAAGGACAGATTCAAGAGCCAGTCTTTGAGAATATTGAAAAAATGACAGGTGCTGAGTTTCATCGTAAACGTATGTATGCACAAGAATTTTATCGTATGGAAAAAGATAAAACAGATTATAAAAAATACATAGTTACTTGGGCAACAGAAAACAATTACTCAAAAGACGATTTAAAATACATTAAATCAAATCCGGATTTTGCATTTAATGCTTCTGTTGGGGGACTTGCTAGAATGTTTAGTAGAGGTGTTCCTGATGAACATGAACATCCAGGTATCAAGGAGTTTTATGAAAGTATGCCAGGTTTACCAGATGAACCTAAACCTGCCCTACCTTGGTTAAAAGATAGGATTCAAGATCTCATAGATGATGGTAAAGAAATTGTAGATAAAAAAATTGAAATATCACAGACCAAGAAAAAAGAAGCACCACCTAAAAGCATTCAAGAACGTTTACGTGACTCATCATTGAATATGATAGATCCTATCGAAGATCATATTGAATTATATTTTGATGAAAACGATAAATGGGATCCTACTGCTATCAATATAACACAAATTCTTCGTAGAGCAGAATGTAAACAGGCTCATGCTAGGATTATTAAAAAGTACTATGAGGATTTTTCAAATGATTACAAAATACTTGTAGGTCCTAAGAAAAAAGAATGTGAAGAATGGCAACAGGTACAAGAAGCATACAGTCATGTGAATAAAAAAACCGCAAACAACATGATCAAGTTTCATGATTTGATCAATCAAGCCTGTGATGCTATAATTATTGAACAAAAAGGTAATCGTAAGCCAAGAAAAACTAAAGAGAAGTCTGCAGAAGAACTTGCTAAGAAGTTTAAGTTCCTAAAAATTGATAATAAACTTGGATTGACAAGTTTGCAACCATCAGATATCATTGGTGCAAATGAAGCATGGGTATTTAATGTTAAAACTAGGAAGATTGGAAAGTATATCACTAACAATCCTGACCCCATGAAACTAAAACGTCCAGGAACAGGACTACAAATTAAGAGTAATACTATCACAGGTTTTGATGAAGAAACTAGTGAACAAAAAACACTGCGAAAACCTCAGGATCAACTAATTGAGTTTGGTAAACTGGGCAAAGTTGGCCTAAGAAAATACATGGATTCTGTTAAAACTACTGGTATTAAACTCAATGGCAGAGGTAACGAAAATACACTCATACTCAAAGTCATGTAAACTGATAAATACTTTGTAGGAGTTTGTAATGGCTAGAGCGAAAAATCCACGTAATGATTTAATTAAGAATATTGGTACTCGATTGGGTGCTGGTATGGTTGATGTTGAACTAGATCCAGATCATTACAATGTTGCAGTAGATAAAGCAATCACAAGATACAGAATGAGAAGTTCAAATAGCATGGAATATGCTGGGTTGTTTGTAAAGTTTACTGCTGGTCAACAAACATATACTTTACCTGAAGAAGTTTACGAAGTTAGAAAAATTTATCGTAGAAGTGTAGGTGGTGACAGTGGAACAGGCTCAGAAGTAGATCCATTTGATCTAAGTTTTACAAATTTATATATTTTACAAGCAGGTAGATACGGAGGTCTTGCTAATTATGAAGCATTTAGACAGTTCCAAGAAACTGCTGGTAGACTGTTTGGCAGTGAATTAAACTTTCATTGGAACAGAAACTCAAAAGAATTACAAATATTTAGAAATATTAAAAATGACGAACGTGTATTAATAGAAACATACAACGAAAAACCAGAATCTACTTTGTTAGAAGACAGATATTCAAAAGATTGGATTGAAAACTACTCTTTAGCACAATGCAAATTTATACTTGGTGAAGCAAGAAGTAAATTTGGAAGTTTACCAGGACCGGCCGGCGGAGTATCATTGAATGGTGATGCGTTAAAACAAGAAAGTGTCGCTGAAATGGAAAAACTTGAACAAGAGTTACTAAGATATGCAGAAGGTGGAGAACCACCAACGTTTATTATAGGATAATACGGTTGACATTTCCAAAAAATTATTATAAAATATTAAATTAACTTGAAGGATACAATATGTTAATAGGTATTTGCGGTTTGATAGGAAGCGGCAAAGGAACAGTTGCAGATATACTAGTCAGAGACTATAAATTTAAGAAAATAAGTTTTGCTGATAAGTTAAAAGATACAGTTGCACATTTATTTGATTGGGATCGTGCAATGCTGGAAGGTGATACTAAAGAATCTCGAGAATGGCGTGAAGCGGAAGATGCTTTCTGGACAAAAGAAACAGGTAAATCCATAAATCCAAGATTAGTCCTACAGTTGTTTGGTACTGATTGTATGCGAAAAGGCTTTGATGAAAATATCTGGGTAAGTTTTGTAAAAAAAGAAATCCTAGCCAATCCTACAGTTAATTATATTGTTCCTGATGTACGTTTTCCAAACGAAATAGATGCTATCAAAGAACTTGGTGGACATATGTGGCAAGTTAGAAGAGGCCAACTTCCATTATGGTGGGCCACTGCTATAAATGTCAATGAAAATTGGAAGTACGTTAGCAGTCATCATAGCATGAAAGCAGTTTTTCCAGAAGTACATGAAAGTGAATGGCGTTGGGCAAGTGAAGACAGTAATTTTGACAACATTATAAGTAACGATAGTACTATGGAATCACTTGAACAAAAAGTTGAAGAACTAGTTAACAATAGTTTTTTAGATTAAGTCAACATAGATATATATTGGGACCTTTTTTATCTCAATACATAAACCCCCCTTTACAGCAATTTCTGATAAATAATTTATAATATAAAGCCTTAGGAGGGTAAAATTATGTCAACATTAGTATCACCGGGCGTGTCAGTTAGCGTAATTGACGAGTCCTTTTACTCCGCGGCTGGAAACGGAACTGTGCCACTATTTGTGATTGCGACTGCGAAGAACAAATCGCATCCATCAGGAACTGGTACAGCATCGGGCACAGTTAGTGGTAATAAAATGACATTGGTGACTAGTCAGAGAGAGTTGCTTACTACATTTGGTAATCCAATTTTCAAAACAACTGGCGGTACTCCAATTCATGGCCACAACCTAAACGAATATGGTCTATTAGCGGCTCACTCATATATGGGTGCTAACAATAGAGCATTTATTCTAAGAGGTGATGTGGATTTAGCAGAATTAGAAGGTTCTGCATCAGCACCAACAGGTGATCCTGCAGATGGATCATACTGGTTAGACCTTGCAAACTCAACATATGGTATCTACGAAAGAGTATCAGGTAATTGGGTTTTCAAAGGTGACACTGTAAAAACATTTGAAAAAGATGCAGATCTACAATCAAACGATTATCCAATCGAAAGTTACGGTAAGAATGGCGATTATGCAGTAACAGGTAAAAACAATCTGTTAAGATTCTACCAAAAAACTTCAACAGGTTGGCAAATTCTTGGTAGAGATGACTGGGTCACAGGCTCTGGAAACAAAGACTTCCAGTTTGCTTCACACCTAAGAATCCCAACTACAAGAAGCGATGGCTCAGCACTACAAGATGGAGATGTTTATGTAAGAACATCGGCACCTAACAAAGGTACTTCTATTGTAGTAAAAGTCTATTCAAGTGCATCAACATCATTTATTGCAAAAGCATCTCCGATCTTTGACGGAACTGACTCAGCATTGTCTAATTATAACAATGTACCTGCAGAAAATGATTTGTATGTATTGTTTGACTCAGAAACAGATGCTCAGTCATTACAAGTTGCTAACTTTAGAGTCAAGAAGCACAATGGTAACAGTACAACTTCAGTAACAGGTTCACAAGCCGTTACAGGTACAGGTACACTTACTGCTTCAAACACAATTACAATCAATGGTTCAACTATTACATTTGCTACATTGTCAGGACAAGATGATATTGTTAGACTTGCAAGTCAAATCAATGCATCAAGTATTGCAAACATTGAAGCATCCGTTGCATCAGATAAGTTAACTATTACTAACTCAGCAGGTAAAGATATTACTATTTCAGGCACAGGTACTATCTTAACTGACATCGGGTTACCAGCAGGAACTTATTCAAACTGGAGCAATGCATCATTCACACCATCAGCGTCAGCACCAACAGGTGCAACACCTAATGGTAGACTATGGTACGATTCAAGATCAACTACAATCGATCTTGTTGAAGTATTTGATGCAGGTTCAAACAACGGCTGGAGAACTTATTCTTCAGGTACAGTTACTAAGAGCTCACAAAGACCATCAGCACCAAGTGCAAACGATATTTGGATTGATACTTCCAAGTTAGAAGACTATCCAGTTATGTACAAGTGGGATGGCAGTGCGTTTATTCAGTTAGACATAACAGACCAAAGTTCAAGCAATGGTGTGTTATTCACTGATTTCAGACCAGAAGGTGCAACAGCATTTGATAGCGATGCACCAAATGCAGATAACTATCCATTAGGTATGGTAGGTTGGAACACTAGAGGTTCAGGTTATGTTGTTAAAAAATATAACACTGCACACCCAGACGGAGCACGTTGGGTACTAGAGTCAGGCCTAAGAACAGATGGTAGTGCATACTTTGGTCGTCATGCACAGAAGAAAGTCATTACAAGAGCAATGCAGGCGGCATTGGTTGCTAACCAAGAAATTAGACAAGAAACTACAAAGTTCAATCTAATGTTAGCACCTGGCTTCCCAGAGTTGATCGATGAAATGAACGCTCTTAACGTTGAACGTAAGGAAACAGCATTTATTATCGCTGATACTCCTTTCAGACTACAACCAAATGGCGTTGCAAGTTGGGCAACCAACGGTAACAACGCACCAGAGAATGGCGAAAAAGGCTTGTTAACAACAGGTCCAAACATTGGCGTTTACTATCCATCAGGTTTTGCAACAAACGTAGATGGAAATAGTGTTATGGTTCCACCATCACACATTGCAGTAAGAACTTATGCGTATAACGACAGTGTGGCATTTCCATGGTTTGCACCAGCAGGTTTCCAAAGAGGACTTGTTAACAATGCAACATCAGTAGGTTACTTAGATGACGAAGGCGAGTTTGTAGCGATTGCGTTGACAGAAGGTCAAAGAGATGTTCTATATACAAACAAGATCAACCCAATAGCGAACCTTCCAAACAAAGGTCTTGTTGTATTTGGTCAGAAAACTTTACAACCTGTAGCAAGTGCATTAGATAGAGTTAATGTTGCAAGACTTATCAACTATCTAAGAGTACAGTTTGATGAAGCGGCAAAACCGTTCTTGTTCGAGCCAAACGATGCTCAAACTAGACGTCAAGTATTGTCAGTTTTCAATAACTTACTAGGCGATGTACAGAGTAAAAGAGGACTATTTGATTTCTTAGTAGTTTGTGATACTACAAATAACACACCTATTAGAATCGATAGAAATGAACTATACATTGACATTGCAATTCAACCAATTAAAGCAGTAGAATTCATCTATATTCCAGTAAGAATTAAGAATACTGGGGAAGATTTAGCATCTGCAGGTTAATTGCTAGACACAAAATACAAAATGGGGGCCCTTTAAAACGGGTCCTCATTTTTTTTGGCAAAAGTGATAAATAAATTATATAAGGAAGTGATTATTATAATCCAACGAGGAGAAATATAAAATGGCTACATTTAATAATAAGTTTGGTGTTCCACTATCTGGTACAGGCGCAGGCTTTGAAAACAGTGATGTGTTACAACCAAAACTAAAATACAAGTTTCGTGTTTTAGTACAAGACTTTGGAGCAGGTGCAGGACTTAACGATCTTTCACAGAACGTTGTAACTGTTGGCCGTCCAAACATAAACTACGGTGAAAGTCCAATTCACTCATTCAACTCAGTTGCATACATTATTGGTAAGCACGAGTGGCAAACACTTGAACTAGTTGTAAGAGATGAAGTAAACAATAACATTGCGGCATTAGTAGGCAATCAAATTCAGAAGCAAACTGACCACATTAACCAAACATCACCATTATCAGGTAACGAGTATAAATTTAAAATGCAAGTTTCATGGTTAGACGGTGTTGGTACTCCACAGGAGACATGGTCAATGCTAGGTTGTTTTTTAAGTTCAGTTAACTACGATTCAGGTGATTATGCGGCAAATGATCCAGTACAGATTACAATGACTATCAGATATGATAATGCATTCCACGGTACTGGTATATTTGAAGGTCAGCCTGATAGTATTGCGGCGGCAGATCTAACATCAGCAGTAGCAGACCAAGTATCTGAATAATTCAGGTAAGTTGGAGGCTCTCGGATGAGTAAGTTCTATATTGATACTCGCTATGCGGCTAAACTGTATAATACTAGAGGACAGATACCTCGTTGGAAAAATATGTTCTTCGCGAGATTTGTTCCGGAAGTGGAATCTTCTGGACAATCTCCTAGTAAGTTAATACAGATTATTACCGAGCGATTAAGAGTTAGAAAAGATCCGTTTTTCTCAAAGACAGATATTGCTTTGTACAGTCGTATACTCAGTATTACTGGCCCACAAATACAAGTAGAAACACAGAAATTAAATCAATATAATCGTAAAAGGATAGTTCCTATAAATTACGATTACGGTGACATCCAGGTATCATGGCGTGATACAGTAGATTCAGTAGCGATGAACTTTTGGAAAGCATACTACTTACATTTTTTTAATCAGGCTAGAGTTTCATCTAGAGATCCAGGTTACAATGATGATGCGTTAACAGCAGACACTTTTAACCAATGGGGTTTCAATCTTAGAGATAGAGAAACTAAACAAAACTTTTTTAAACGTATTGAGATATATCAAATGCAAGGTGGATCTTTCACGAGATATGATTTGATCAATCCTTACATTACAAGTTGGTCTCATGACAGTTTAGGTGCTGACGAATTCAATGCAGTTGGTGCTCATACCATGAATATTGCATACGAAAGTGTTCAGTACATAGTACATGAACAAAAAATACTTAGAAGTCCTGCAAATGAAATGATAGTTGATATGCTTAATACAGATATTGCAGGTAACTTAGGTGAGCTCACCGAAGCAGATATCAAAAAAGGTATTGATATTTTTAGTGACTTAACAGATACAAATGAATTTGATGATGTAGGAAGTGTCAGTGCAAAAGATGCACTTAATACAGCAAATAAAATATTAAATGCAGGAAATTTCACAAATGATGTCAGCACAGGATTAAACAAGTTGCCTGGAGTAAGCAGTGTACTAGATAAAGTTGATCTAAACACTTCAGCACCTGCTATTCCCAGAAATGTACAAGGATTAAGTGCTAACTTAGGTGGAGAAGCAATACAAGGTGATAACATAAATGATCTTGTACAAACAGCAACTAATCTTGCAAACGAATCAACTAGGAAAAAAGAAATTTTAGCAAAAGCACGATCTGGTGCAAATGAATTATCAAGTAGTGCAAAATCATTGCCACTATAAAGTAGGAACACACAATGAGTACAAGTAATACAATTAAAACTTTTGGTAAAAGCACTATTGCTACGGATAGTGCGGCAGTTGCTAATGAAACTCTTGATCCTATACAGGTAGATCAAATACTATTTGATGAAGTAAAAAGTTTCTTATCAAGTAAAAATTTTAAAGATAGTGATTCATTAGAAGTAATGGCACTGATAATTGCAGATATACATAAAAAATCTGAAATACCTTTGGATCAATTGATAGGTGAAATTGATTCAAGTGACGTAGTTACTTTGACAAATAAAGCACTTGCGTTGGTTAACAAACTAAGACCAGTGACTAGTCAAGTTGGTGTAAAGTTAAGTAGGTTGGCTACAAAACCCTACGTTAAGCGTACTATCCTAGCATAAAGTTATTTTACCAATCATTCTTACCATAAATAGTAGTATGGCGAAACCAGGATATTTTGCACAAGGAATATATGAGGTTAAGAATACCGGCAAATTTGTTGGTAAAAATTTACCAAAGTATAGAAGCAGTTGGGAGTTGGCATTCATGAGAATGTGTGATCAACATCCTAATATACTTCAATGGGCCAGTGAAGCGATAAAAATTCCTTACATTAATCCAGTTTCCAGGAGGAAGGTAAATTATGTACCTGACTTTTTGATAATTTATAAAACAAAAAGTGGCAAACCACGTGCTGAAATTGTAGAAATCAAACCTAAAGCACAAACAAGTTTGAAAGAAGCAACTTCCGAGCGTGAAAGGATTCAAGCCATTGTTAATAAAGCAAAATGGCAAGCCGCTTATGACTTTTGTAGAAGCAAAGGCATGGGATTTAGAGTATTGACACAAGATCAAATATTTAAAAATCCTAACAAAAGGAGAAAACGAAAATAGGAGATCATTATGTCACGAAAAGTAAAAATAAAAATCAGCGATGGCAAAGAATTTGAAGTTGAAGAAGAAGGTTTAAGTTTTAAAAAAGTAATAAAATCTGTCGAAGGTAATGCACCCAAAGGAACCCATGCATTACGAGTACAATACACTAATAGGAAAGGTACTGAAATAGACAGATGGCAAAAAATACCTATGAGGAAGAGTAGCAGATGACCCGTAAATTAGAAGAAGAATTTGATCTACCACATTTAGATGAAATCAAAGAAGAAGAACGCGAATTGGAGAAAGAAGAAAAAGCCAATCAAGTTGTTACTATTGATGAAATAAATGAAGCATTGGCAAATGCTGAAAAAATTGATAATGCACTGCCAACTGTTAGGGGATTAGAAACACACGACAATGAAATGGATAATTATGCAGACATGGCCGAAGCAGGATTCAAGGATCTAATGGAATTGGGCATGAATGTTGAAAGTCGTGTCGCTGGAGAAATACTACAAGCGGCAAATAACATGATGAAAAATGCTATTACTGCTAAAAATGCAAAAGCAGACAAAAAACTTAAAATGATTGAACTACAGATTAGGAAAATGAAGCAAGATCAAGAAGAACGCAAGTTAAAAATGCAAGAAGAACAAGCAAATAAGGAAAATAACACTGGTGTTGTAGAAGGTGAAGGCTATGTAGTTGCAGATCGCAATGAAATACTAAAGTCAATTTTAGGTGAAAAGGATAAATAGTATATAATAAACAAGGATTTAGTCATGAAAAGTTTAAAACAATATCTTACTGAAGCAGAAAAAGAGTACCAATATAAGATTAAGTTCTTAGACGAATGTACTGAAGAAATGCAAGAAAAACTTGAACACGTTCTTTCAAAGTACGACTTAAAAAATATTAGTGCTCCTAAGAAAAGTATGTTTCACAAAAATCCTGCAGGTTTCACAGAAGCAGAAGCAGGTGAAGTTCACACAATAGAAGCAACAACAAAAATGCCGTTGCCACTATTGGTTAGAGATTCAATAGCACAACATTGTGGTTGTGATCCTAGATGCGTTACGGTATCAGGTGATAGTGATCCTTTCATGGATCAAGAACCTGTGGAATACGAAAAGGGTGAATCAAAGTTAGAAGATGTAGAATTGAAAGATTCTCCAAAAGTTGATCATAGCGATTACTATGGTGAAGATTTCAAGAGCAAAGTTGTTGATGAAATGATGAAAGAAGTCAGAGACAGAGAACAACACGTTTCAAAATACATGAAGGCAGAAAAATAATGAAATATAACAGCGATATCTATAATGCAAGAAATGCTATCGACAGGATCGAAAAGCAAACACTAAATGAAAAGCCATATGGCTTTTTAGACAGAATGAAAGATGCCGCTGTTACAGCATTTGGTAGTGATGCGGCCAGTGCTCAAGCACAAGGTTCAGCAATTACAAAAAAACGTGCTACAGATTTATACAATGCAATGAAAATGTGGGTAGGACGTAAACAACTAAATCCTAAAAACTTAACACTAGATGAAATATCAGCATTTTTAAAAGAATTTGGATTTAAAGATCCGACCATTCAAGATGCGGCTAATAAATCAGGCATCAAATCGGGTGTTGCGGCACAAGGTAAACAAATTGATCAAATGATGATCAATATTGCAAGTAACATTGGTGCAGATGGACAGATGCCAGGCACTAAAGGTGCAGGTGCACCTAATGCAGGTGCCAAACAACCAGCACAACAGTCAGCACCAAAAGTAAATTTTCCAAAAAGCGTTGACGGTGTACAACTCAAACCAGGAGATAAAGTAACATATGTTAATGCTAAAGGCAAAACTCAGCAGTCAGTAGTAAATTCAATGTTACAGACCACAGATAAACAAGGTGATTTGCAGATTCAATTGAAAACAGGCAACGCTACTTTCGCAGTTGATAGACAAAACATTAAATCAGCAAATGGCAAACCTTGGGCATTTGATCCTGCAACAGGAAAAGGCAAAGGTTCAACACCAAAAGCAAACGCAAACCAACTAATTAAATCTATTCAAGGTATGGACAAAGCAAATCAGGATGCTTTGTTAAAAATTTTACAACAGTCGATGAAAACGCAAGGAGCATAAACTATGGATTTGTTTGAAGCAAATATTAGTAATGCAAGTAAGATCCTAAAAGAAAATTGGTCAGATTTTACTATTCCACAAAAGATTCAAATCGCTTTGGTTGAAAAAGAATTAACCAGTGTTGCAAATATTATCATTGAAGACTTATCGTTCCAACAAAAGCTCACAGAAAAAGAATTAACAGCAGATCAGATTGATGCTATATTTGCTGATACTGTCAAAGCAATGGGCGACAGAGCGGCAGGTTCGCTTGAACGTTCAGGTGTTAACAAAGCAGTAGGTAAAACTATAAAACTTGGTGGTAAAGCATTAACATTGAGTAAAGATGCAGTTGTAGCAGTAGATAAGAAAGTAAATGAATTAGGTAAACTCGTACAACAAACCGAACCAGTTAAAAATTTAGATGCCACTGTTTCAAAACTACAAGCAGACATAAGGAAAAAACTAGAACAAGGACCAGTTGGCAAAGATGTTATGTCAATGGTTGACAAGTATGCACAGTTTGCAAAAGATAATCCTGTAAAATCATCTTTGATCATTGGTGCATTGACATCAGTTGCGGCCATTGCAGGCGGACCGTTAGGTGGTGCCGCCGCAGGTTATTTGTTAAGAACAACTAACGGATTATTACAAGGTGAAAAATTTTCAACAGCATCAGGTAAAGCGATCAAGACTGCCGCATATGGTGCTCTTGCAGGTGTGGCTTTTGAAGCACTTACAGACAACATTTTAGATAATGTAATGATATCAGGCGAAGAAGAATTCGAAGCAATGAAAGATGCATATATCGCAGATAATATACAAAGTGCGACTGATGATATAATGGCAAAGTTTGGTATTGATGAAACTGCACTTGGAGAACTTGATGGCGCCCGTATATTAAATTCAACAGGTAATTATAATGGTTTCTTTTGGAATTATGATGATATATTAGTAATGCCAGACCAGGTAGCAGAATTAAATCAATTACAACAGGCTATTGCTAATACAACTACTTTTTCAGAAGAAAATGTTAGAGCAACAGTACAATATCATGAATATATAAGAGCTAATATATTAGGTAACCCGGAAAACATCAAAGCAAAAGAAGTAGTGGACGCATTAGCGGCAATTCCTAAAGGTGATGAATCTATTAACTCTTTACAAGAATTCATGTTGTCAATGAAAGAATGGGAAACGCAAGATCTTTACACTGAAATTGAAAATGCAGGCGCTGTAGCGGCCGCGGCCGCACAAGGTGCTACACAAACAGCGGCAGATATAATGGACCCAAATAAAGCACAAAGGGCAGAGCCAGTAGATGACGAAAAACTAAAAGCAGTCAAGGATCAAAATGAAAAAGAACAACAAGGCAATAATGAATCAATTGATAGAATTAGACAATTAGCAGGTGTACAACAACTAGACGAATTTGATCTTAAGGGTGCATTAAAGAAAGTAGCCGGAGGCGTTACTAGCACGGTCAAGAAAGGTGCTGATGCAGTTAACAAAGTGGCACAAAATGTTGGAGCAACAACACCTGAAAAACTTAAAAAAGCATGGAATGATGCTGGTGCACCATCAGATGACGCCGGATTGTATAACTTTTTAGTTAATACATTTGGTGTTCCTGTAGATGCAGTTAAAACAGCATACGATAATCGTGCAATAGACATAAATACATTTAATAAAAGTGCCGATAAGGGCCAGGAAGAAAAACCTGAAGAACCTAAAAAGCCTACACCTAATTTAACAGGTAAGTATGCTACACAAGGTGTCGAAGGTGATAAGATTAAAACTGGTGCTGATGCACAAAAACAAACTGGAGGACAACAAGGAACTGGTACTATTGATATACAAACTGTAGCCAAACAGATTATGGCGTTAAGTGCAAAAGATAAAACTAAAATTATACAAGCATTAACACCTAAACCGGCAGAATCAGTAGAAACAGATAATCTTGTGTTAGAAAATATGGAAGATAAAACAACATACAGCCTTAACATCAGTAAGCATAAAGACGGCACATCAATGAACAGTAGTATTACTAGTGATAAGCCAGATGAATTGGCAAGAATACTAGCATTGGCAGGTATGGCAGACAAGATGTCAAAACCAGAGATGCATATGGAACCTGAAATGGAACCTGAAATGGAACCTTCACCATGTGGAATGGGCGAAGAAGAAGTTGAAGAAAACCGTATGAGCAAGGAAAAGTATTACGATACTGATTACATGGTAAATGACCTTGCTGGTGGTATCAACAGACCTAAGAGAATGTACAAAAGAGCATCACCTGGTGATAATCCAATGGCTGTTAGCGAAGCAGAACAATTAAGAGAAGAATATTCACGTTATAAGGCATCGAAAAACAAATAAATAGGTGTATGCCTAGTAACAATGAGCCAACATTAACCAAAACTGCGTATTCTTCTACAAGATATACCAGAGAACAATTACAACAATTAAAAAGTTGTACTGACCCCGACACAGGTGCTCTATATTTCATGAGTAATTTTATGTGGATTCAACATCCTATCAAAGGTAGAATGATGTTTGATCCATATCCTTTCCAAAAAGATTTAATTGGTAATTACAATAGTACTAGAATGAGTATCAATATGTGTGGTAGACAGATGGGCAAAACCACTGTAGCGGCAGGATACTTGTTATGGTTTGCTATGTTTATTCCAGACAGTACCATTCTAATTGCGGCACACAAATATACAGGTGCTCAAGAGATTATGCAACGTATAAGATTTGCATATGAACAAGTTCCTGATTTTATTCGTGCAGGTGTTACAAGTTACAATAAAGGTAGTTTAGAATTTGACAATGGTAGTAGAATCATGAGTGCCACAACTACAGAAACTACTGCTAGAGGTATGTCACTTTCATTAATTTACTTGGACGAGTTTGCATTCGTACAACCAAGAGTTGCCAGTGAATTTTGGACTTCACTATCTCCTACACTTGCAACAGGTGGTAAATGTATTATTACAAGCACACCAAACAATGATGACGATCAGTTTGCTACTATTTGGAGAGAAGCAAACAACAATGTTGATAATTTTGGTAATGTTCAAGAAATAGGTAAAAATGGATTCAAACATTATCTTGCCACTTGGGATAAACACCCAGAGCGTGATGAAGAATGGGCTAAAACAGAACAATCACGTATCGGTGAAGAAAGATTTAGACGTGAACATTTGTGTGAATTTATTATATATGATGAGACATTAATTGATCCATTAGTTTTAGTTGGTATGGAAGGTAAAGAACCAGCGTTTAAAATGGGTCAAGTTCGTTGGTACAAAAAGCCAGTCAAAGGAATGACATACTGTTTAGGACTTGATCCAAGTTTAGGAACAGGAGGCGATTATGCGGCCATAGAAGTTTTAGAATTACCAACTATGATCCAAGTAGCAGAATGGCAACATAATAAAACACCTATACCAAAACAGATACAAATTGTCAAAGATATTTTATCATACATTGCTGATGAAATAAATTGGCAAGAAATTAGTACAGGTGGTACAGATATATTTTGGACAGTTGAAAACAATACTGTTGGTGAAGCGGCATTGGTACAGATTGATAATGTAGGTGAAGAAAATTTTAGAGGAACAATGTTAAGTGAGCCACGTAGAAGCGGACACGTTAGAAGGTTTAGAAAAGGATTTAACACTACACACAAATCTAAAGTTGCAAGTTGTGCTATGTTTAAGAACATGATAGAGCAAAATAAACTTGTGCTTAATAGTAAACCTATTATTAGAGAACTTAAAAGTTATATTGCAAGAGGACAAACTTTTGAAGCAAAATCAGGTGAAAATGATGACCTCATTAGTGCAATGCTTTTAAATTTTAGGCAAATCCAGTACATTTCAACGTTTGATGAAAAGATTGGCAAGAGTTTTAAAGACTCTGACCCTGGTTCATACGAAGATGACGTGGTTCCTTTTGGACTTATTTGATAAATAATAATATGATAGATCCGAGCAAAATTGCAGATTTGGTTAAGAAAACTTTGAAAGGTTCAGGATACAAAGTAAAAATGTATACTGAAACTGGCGACAGTACACTTGACCCACGTTTAGCAAGAAGATTTTTTACTATGCCTGATAAAATTATGGTAACATTGGAAGACAATGATAACTTGTTAAAGTTCCATAAGTCTAGTTCAGTAGAAATAGATGATATAAGAGATCTACACAAATCAATTAAAAATTTAGCATCAAAATATAATATGGATTTCGTTATGAGAGAATTTGGAAAAGAAATAGAACCTAAAAATTATGTTTCTGATAGCATTAAAGTAATCAATGACAATGACGATAATGCTTCAGAGATTAGAGAAGCGTTAAGCAAACTTGCTGGTACAAATCTAAAGTCAAATCAAACTTTAGATAATAGCACAAAAATTATTATCAAACATTCTAAGTCAATTGACGAAGAAGTTAGAGGTAGTAGAAGTAGACATATAGATACAATTTATGTTGAAAACTCACAAGGTGAAAGATTTAGATATCCTTTCAAAAACATGAGTGGTGCTAGAGCAATGGCAAGACATATACATGAAGGTGGTACACCCTATGATAATGTAGGTAAAACTATTATTAGTGTTTCAGAAGATAATATGAAACTTTCTAAATTTTTACGTTACTCTCGTAACAATGGTTTAAACGAAGCCAACCAAGATACTATTGATGCAGTATCTAAAAAAGTAGAATCAAACAAAAGATTTTTACACACACTTTCAAATGTAAACACATACGAAGCAACAGTGAATTCAATTGAAGATAAAATTGATGAAGATAAAGAATTAGATGTTGCAAATCTTAAAGATGCGTTTACAAAACGTGTATTTGATGAAAACATCGAGGAGGTACTTCCAATGGTACAAAAGATTATTGACGAAGCAGGTGTTGCTGAAGCAAAGAAGGATCCTTATGCTGGAATGTCAATGCTAGACAGAGCCAAGAAAGCAGAACTAGGACCAGATATCAGTGGTGAGTACTCATCAAAGAATATTAAAAAGTTCGCTGATAAAAAATCAGAAATTGTTTACAAGGTCACAGAACTTAACATGAGAGTTCAAGACGATGAATTGAACAGAGTTGTTACAAATGCAATTAGTAAATTAGAAGATGGTAAGAATGTTTCAAGAGAAGAAGTTGATATCATCAAAGCATTAATTGCAAGAGGCAAAGAATTAGGTGCTTATGAAGAAAGTGTTAAAGTAGATGTAGTTCCAGAAGCAGAAGTTGCAGAATGGACAGAACAAGTTGCAGGCGATAAAGCATTATTTTCAGAAGGCGATAGTGTAGAAGATCTTAAAAAACAAAAAGCAGAGGCTGAAGATTGGTTTAAGAAGAATCCGCCACCGAATCCAGATAGTTCAGGATCGCAAATGGATGATGCAGAATACCAACAGATGGTGATGCATCTTAGCAACATCAAAGATAAGTTAAAAAAGATGGGCGAAAGCATTGAAGAAGAAGGCAGAATGGGTTTCAGTGACTTAGAAAAACTTGGTAAAGAAGATGCAAGTAAAGTTGACATGGAGGCAAGACGTAGGGGTAGTGCTGATATGGAACCGGGTGATGCAGACAAGTTACGTTATAAGATTGCAAAAGAAATGGGCCTAGCAGAAGATACAGTAGAAGAAGCATCTTCAATTAGAATCACAGACTTAGAAGATCTTAATCTATATGATGAAGAAGATGTTAAAGCGGCGGATTCAATGAGTGCTGAAGAACTTAAGAAAGAATTGATAGATGATTTACAACATCTACATTCTGAAGCGGCTGATGATTTTACTGACAGTGACCACATTGTGGACGA
>VTLG01012347.1_pt1 | contig 23220 bp, 18 predicted proteins | sample 4694571 | NCBI WGS metagenome assembly VTLG01 (sample SAMN12604809, study PRJNA352737) | marine metagenome | biome: ENVO:00000447; feature: ENVO:00000209|ENVO:00000569|ENVO:01000036; material: ENVO:00002151; isolation source: viral sequences binned using virsorter ...
GAGCTGACTACACAGGATCTACCACTGACCTCCATGTAGGTTATGAAGGTGGAACTGATAGCTTTGGATACTACATTCAAGGTGGTCCAGCAATCGTAGCAACCGATGGTGCTGACGATACCGACAATCAGTTGTCAGGTAAGGTTGGTGCAACTGTAGCAGCAACCGAGAAGCTTGACTTTTATGGTGAGCTTGCAGTCCAGACTAATGACGGTGATACCGACAACAGTTGGGCTACTAAAATAGGTACCAAGTATAGCTTCTGATGATACTTCCAGGTACAACTGTTGTTGTAAATGATAGTACATCTATTTATAATGGTTACGAGGGTTTCATACAAAGAATGGAGCGTGATAAAGCTGCTCTATTAATTGATAGTCACCCTTGGGAAAAGTTAATAACTATTCCAATTAAACATTTAAAAGAAGTATGAAGTATCTTGAATCCCCATGGGCCATCCTTGTGTTGGCCCTTGGGTTCATTACCATGGTAGAAGTACTGCATATAAATGCACACAACAACTGTCGTGGTGATTGCCCTTGTCCACTTACAAACACTTATTAATGGCACAACAAAGTAAAAAAGGTTTAGGTAAAACAAATCCTGTTGGATACACAAATGTATCAGGTGTAGATGTCTATGCTCAAGGTGAAGTAGATTCAACTCCAAGTGATTCTCAGCCACCAGGTGTAGATAAAGAACGTGAGCCTCAATCATTAGAAGAAGCACTCTTAGGAGAGTGATAGGAAAGGGGGCACCTCAGAGTCGGACCCCTTTTTCATTGGCTTTTGCCCTGTACGCAGGATACCATTAGCCGTCTAGACGGTGGGATAGACCACAAAATTGATCAAACAATTACGCGTAAGAAAGTAAACAATACATTTTTAACTAACAATGGCACAACAAAGTGCAGTGGCTAATGCCTCGGGTCCTATTTATGGAGGTGCCGATAATGGTACTCTCACTAATGCGGGTACCGTCGCACAACGCCGAGCCCTTTATCTTAAACTCTTCTCAGGAGAGATGTTTAAAGGGTTCCAACACAATACAATTGCCAGGGATTTAGTTACTCGTCGCACCTTGACGAACGGTAAGTCATTACAGTTCATCTACACGGGTCGCACCAAGAGTGAATTCCATATCCCAGGGCAAGCAATATTGGGTAATGACGAGAAGTCACCTCCAGTAGCAGAGAAGACCATCACTTGTGATGACCTCTTAATCAGTTCAGCATTCGTGTATGAATTAGATGAGACACTTGCTCACTACGATTTGAGAGGAGAGATCTCTCGTAAGATCGGTTATGCTCTTGCTGAGAACTATGACCGTCGCATCTTTAGAGCTATTACAAAGGCTGCTAGGAACCCAAGTCCTATCACCATGGCTAACTTCGTAGAACCAGGTGGTAGTGTTCTTAAGGTCGGTACTGCTGCTAGTACATCCAAAGCCGATGCTTTCAACTCAGCTAAATTGGTAACAGCATTCTATGATGCTGCGGCAATTCTAGATGAGAAGGGAGTTTCAGGTGACGGGCGTGTAGCCGTATTGAACCCTCGCCAATACTATGCTCTCATCCAAGATGTTAACAACAACGGTCTAATCAACCGTGACGAAACTGGAGCTACATTACAGTCCGGTAACGGCATCATAAGCATCGCTGGAATCAAGATTTACAAGTCAATGAACATTCCGTTCCTTGGTAAGTATGGTCATGATCCCGCACAAAACGTATCTAAGTCTAACGACAATGCTGGTAGTTTTGTAGGCGCAGCTATTGATGATCAAGAGCAAGCTGCTAACTCTGGTACACCTGCTGGTGGACAGAAGACTTCTAACAACTATGGTCTTGCTGCTAAGTTCGCTAATAGCTGTGGACTTATATTCCAGAAAGAAGCTGCTGGTGTAGTCGAAGCGATTGGACCTCAAGTACAAGTTACAAGTGGTGACATATCCGTGGTTTACCAGGGAGATGTTATTCTTGGACGTTTGGCTATGGGAGCCGATGCACTCAACCCAGCTTGCGCTGTTGAGTTGGTTGCTGGTATCGACGTATCCTCTAACTTCAACAACACAGCTGTATCTAACGCTGGCTTTACAATGGCTAACGTATAAGATTCAGTTTTTTTTTATTCGCATAAAGGGGGGGTTTCACGACCCCCTTTTTTTTATTCACAAATATTAACCATGACGTCATCTTTTCCAAAAACTGAATCCGAATTAACGGCTGTCAATAGAATACTGGCGTCAGTCGGTCAAGCACCTGTAACTAGTCTCGAAACTACCAACCCAGACGTTGCGATAGCTTTCGACACATTGACGCAGGTTTCAAAAGAAGTCCAAGCAGAAGGATGGTCCTTTAATACTGATATAAATATTAAACATCCCACAAATATTCATCCAGATACTCTTACAAAACATGCTGTAGTTCTTGATGATTGGTTACAAGCAGATTTAAGTGATGTATCTGCAAATATAAATAAAAAAGCTGTTATTAGAAGAGGACCAGGAACTAATTTTGTAACTGAACTTTCAATTCATACAAATGGTAGCAGTGGAGGGACTAATCAAACTCTTACAAATTTAACTCCTAAAAACAAACCAGGTAATAATGGTAGTCATCTAACAGTGGATTTGGTTATTTCTGGTAATGTTGCTACTGAAGCAAAAGTAAAATCAGCAGGTGAGGATTATAAAATAAATGATCTTGTTGAAATCCCTGCTGCTGAAGCTACAACAGCTGATAATGTGCAACTTAAAGTTACCGGTGTGAATACAATGTATAGATCATTACTGTATGATAATTTAAACCATACATTTGATTGGGATGTAGATGAACTTTCTTTAGATGTTATTAAATACATGAATTGGGTTGATCTACCACCTCCAATACAAAACTACGTCACCGCCAAAGCTTCTACATTAGTATCTGCAAGGATTGTAGGTGACGCACAACAATACCGTATTCTTCAACAAAGTGAAGCTCTTGCTAGGAGTGTTGCAATAGAATATGAATGCAATCAAGGTGATTATAGTTACTTCGGTACCCCACCTGGAACAACAAATAATTACATTAGTTATCAACCTTACAAAGCACTTTATAGATAATGACAGCTGTAACTCAGAGGGTCGATTCATATCTCGGTGGAGTATCGAGACAATCAGATGATAAAAAATTACCTGGGCAAGTTATAGAATGCCTAAACGGTTACCCTGACCCTACGTTTGGTTTGACTAAAAGACCAGGTTTTAAATGGATTACTAATCTAACTGATAGTTCTGCAGGACAGAAAGATCTTTATAACAATTGTAAATGGTTTTATATCCACCGTGATGATGATGAAAAATATGTAGGATGTATTAAACCTAAATCAGGATCAGTACCAGGTAATATTGAAATATGGAATACTGATGATGGTACTAAGTGTACTGTTAATGATGATTCCTTTACAGTAACTGTTGCTAATAACGGTACTAATAATGTACAAACTGTTAAAGATGTAGCTACTACTGGTGGAACAGGTTCTGGTATGACAGTTAATATAACTGCCAGTGGTGGTGTTGCTACTGCAATAGATGTATGTAAACCTGGGTCTGGTTATGCAGCTAATGATGTAATCACTATAACAGCAGCTCTTGCTGGTGGTACAGGTACTGCTGGTGCTAATGTTACTGGTACTATTACAGTTGTACCTGCTTCTCATTATCTATCTGGTGCAAGAACCAATTATGATATACTAACTGTACAAGATACATCAGTTATAACAAATAATTTAATAACAGTAACTAAACAAGCTGATCCGTCCTTCACTTCTAGAAAAAGAGCTACATTAGTTATTACTGGCAATGTCACTGCAACTACAGATAAATATGATGTTACTATCAATATCGGCAGTGGTGATAAAACTATGACCCAGGTAGTAGCAGCTTCTGGAGATACTTATGATGATGTATTAGGTGATATTAAAACTAATTTAGATTCACTTAGTAGTACTCATAGTTTAGGTTTAACTGTAACTAAATATGCTACTTCAATAGAAATATCTAGAAGCACTACGTTCACTATTACAGCGAAAGGTGGTATACAAACTGATAAATTAAGTGTATTCCAAGATCAAGTTGATAATGTCAGTCAATTACCATCGCAATCTTTTAATAATCATGTTGTAAAGATAATCAATACAACATCAGATAAAGATACTTATTTTTCTAAATTCGTAGCAGATGATGGTACATCAGGCGTTGGTTATTGGGAGGAGACTTTAGATCCTAGTAAATCACCTGGTTTAACTGCATCCACTATGCCTCATGAGTTAATAAATAGTGAGAAAAATGTATTTACATTCAAACCTATAACTTGGACTGCTAGATTAGTAGGTGATGATGTGACCAATTCACATCCAAGTTTTGTTGATGCTAAAATACAACAAGCATTTTTCCATAATAATAGATTAGGTTTTTTATCTAAAGATAATATATCATTAAGTCAATCAGGAGATTTTTATAATTTTTATTTTACATCTGCTCAAACAGTAGTTGATTCAGATCCTGTTGATATCAGTTGCTCTAGCATTAGACCTGCAGCTTTACATGCTGTCATACCTATGAGTCAGGGTTTAGTTCTATTTTCACAGAATCAACAATTTATATTACAAGGATCTGATGGGATACTGACCCCAGGAAGTTCAAACATTAAAGCTATCTCAAATTATGAGATGGATAAAGTAGTAGACCCTGTGGATATGGGTACAAATATTAATTTTATAAGTAAGACTCCTGGTTATACTAGAATATTTAGTATGATTACACGGGGTATGGATGAAAACCCTGTAGTATCAGACGTAGGTAGAATTGTAAATGAATGGGTACCATCAAATATTGATACTTTAATCGCTAGTCCGCAGAATCAATTCATAGCATTATCTAGTCAAAATTCTGATAAAATATATTTTTACCGTACTTATGCTGAAGGAGATCAGTTACTTATAAAATCTTGGTTTAATTGGCAATTACCAGGTACTGTACAATCGATTGCTGTAGATTCAGATGACATGTATGTCGTCACTAAACAAGCTAATGATTTCACATTACTAACAGCTAATTTAAGTCAAAGTCCTGAAGATGCTATTATCGTTAATAATGATGGTCAACGAGTGAATCCTTGTATTGATTTATATTGTAATCCAACAAGCGTTACTCATGTAGCTGGTGGTGTTGGTACTTCTGAATATTCAAAATGTGTCATACCTTGGAATAATATAACTGGACTCAAACCAATAGTTGTCATCGCAGGTAGTACAGCAGCGGGTACATTTGTTCAATCAGGATTTACAATTAAACCTGAATACGTTGCCGCAGCAGGCGGTAATCCTGCATACTTTAAAGTTGTTGGTGAGGATTTGTCATCAGGTACCGGTGGAGTTACATTAACAGATGTTATTATTGGATTTGTTTATAATTTTGATATAACATTACCTAAAACATATTTTAGAATAGATCCGCAAACTGCAGATTATACAGCAGCATTAACTATTGCACGTATGAAATTTTCTGTAGGTTTGTCAGGAGTTATGGGTTTTAAATTAAAATCATTAGGTGTTTTAACTGGTGAGAAAAAAGTTACAGGTGATGGGACTACAACTAATTTTAAATGGATTAAAGAGGATTTAGATTATATTGATAGAGATCAAATAAAAGTTAAAAAGAATAATGTTGTAGTATCAACAGATGATTATTCATTTGTAAATGATACTGAAATTCAATTTGATACAGCACCTGCTAAGGATGATTCTATATCTATTTATATGGAAGATTGGTATTTACTAGATCCTGTTCAAAAAGCAAATACTTATTTAGCAGATGATGTTGCTTTGGATGACTCTTCGGTATTCACTATACCGATACATCAGAAATCAGATAACTTTACATTAAGAGTCTTTAATGACTCACCCTTTCCAACATCCTTGAATTCAATGTCTTGGGAAGGAAATTATACACCAAGATATTATAGGAGGGCTTAAATATGACTTCTACAAACGAAGCTAGTTTTTTAACTTCGGCTGCTCCTTATGTTGGGCCGATTATAGGTATAGCACAGTCTTATTTTGGAGGACAGGCAGCATCTAAAGCTGCGAGAAAAGCAGAAGAAGCAAGACTCTCTGCTCAACGTAAACAGCATACTTATAACGAACAGTTATACAATCATAATGTAGCAAAGATTACAGATGATTGGATGCATGCTAATAAGGTAACGCAAGCACAAAAAGATAATGAAATAGCGACAAGGGAGTATATAGATGACTCTAATAATAGACAGTGGGCATATGATTTACAAATATGGAAAAATCAGTCAATAAGTGCACAGGAAGAGTTTTTAAGATCACAACATTTATATGATACTTCCGTATCTTTTAACCGTGAATCTGCAGAGGCAGCACAAAAAGCTGAAACTACAAAATTCAGAGAATTACAACAACAAGCTGCGTTTGATCACCAAGATCAAATTATTGAATCATTACAAGCAGAAGGACAAGCTGCAGCTAGAGGTGTTTCTGGACGAGTAGCTGGTAAAATACAGCAATCATTAACCTTTCAAAAAGGTAAAATTAATGCTATGCTTAGTGAGTCAATTGCCAGCGGATCTCGTAGTACTAAAGAAGTTCTACAAGAAATATCTAGGCAACAATATAGCGCTGATCTAAGTGCTTGGGCAAATAAAATGTTACCACCTGGTGAAATACCTACGCCAATTAAAGCAGATCCTTTACCAAAAGCAGAGTTTATATTCCCTAAAGACTTACATACATGGGATTTTGGACCGTATCCTACAGAAGGTGCATATGCAAACCCCGCAGCTGCTGCCTCACAAGCTTGGGTACCGTTTAACCAAGGTATTGCTTCAGGTTTAGCAGGTCTTGCTACGTCCTATGCTAAGTACAAATTCGACGGATATACCGGATGATAATGAGCAATCAACAACCACTATAATTTACGAATTATGACAAGAGGTTATCAAAGTCACGCACGTGGCGGTTCTTTTAAAAATTACAACATAGGAGATGCTGGTCTTGGAGAGTTACGACGATTCAACCAGCAAAAAAGAGATTCAATTGAACGTCAAAAACGAACTACCAGAAAATATGATGATCAAATAATTTCTAAAATGAATAGCAATTCTTCACTTGAAATTGCTTCAATGGAAAGGGCGAAAGATATAGAAGATCAAGCTTATAAATTTAAGATTAAGAATTTAGAAAAACAAGGAGAAGCTGAAGTAGATAAAATGCTGGATGAAGCTAAAGCTTCTTTCGAAAATGCAAATATATGGAATCAATATAGTCAAACTTTAGCTAAAACATTTGGTGATGCCGGTGTTGCGTTAATAGACGATCTTGCTAAAAAAGAATATGAAAGACAGTTCATAGCTACGATGAGGGATGGTGCTGCTCCCTCTAATCAACTCCTCAACCAGTCAAGGAAGGTACAAGTAAACGAAACAATAGAAAATAAAGTTACTGATGTCCATGACAAAGGTGATAGAGAATTAACAGCACAACCTGGTGGTATGGCAGCAGCTCAGCAAAGTCAGCAAAATTCTTCTAAATTTAGCAATGCTACTCAGGCGGCACACGCATACATGTCAATTCCTCATATTCCTGAACATCTGAGAGACGTAATAGACAGGATGTTGCAGGAAGGAAAGATATTGACTGCCGATAATATCAAAACGGAATTTGATTTAAGAAGAAGGCAGATAGCACAGATGAATGGTTGGACAAATTCAAGTCTTCGTGCTGTTCATGAATGGAATGTAAAATGGGCAACTGCTGTTAACTCAACTGTTAAAAGAATAAGTGACGAACATTTACAGGAAAAATCTAAGAGAATGGCGTCTGTATTACAGACTAAATTAAAAAATGAGCCAACAATTCAAAATTTTAATTACCTGCAGCAACATTACGCTTACTTTACACCTAGTGAATCTCCAGCCGGCAAGAACAGATCATGGGCTAGAGAAGGCCGTTATACAGATTCTGTTGTAAAGGCATTTGATGCTATACTATCGAAACCAGGTGTCCCATGGGATACTATAAACAGTCTGTTAGAAGGATTAACACCTAAAGATGGCAGGCAACCAGGTAATAAGGCTACATGGGAAGGACGTATTCCTGAATTAAGATCCATAATACGAGATAAATATCTAGAACAACAAGATAAACATAAAAGAAGGGTAAAAGATGAAAATACAGCTAAAGATCTAGTTGATTATGAGTCAACTAAGGACTGGGTTAAAAATGAAGATGGTAAAGGTTGGAATGGAGATACAAAAGTACTGCAGCAAATGATTCGAGATATGTCAGCAAAGCATGGTCAGAACAGTATCACTGCTGGTAATTTGAAGTCTATACTAATATATGCGGAAAGAAGAGATGTCCAGAAAGTTAAAGGTGTTGCAGATAAATTATTTCAAGATAAGAACTTTAAGGATTTGAAGTTATTATTAGATTCAAATGTAGCAAGTCAAGAAGTTTTGAAAGGTTTACGAGATACGTATTTACCAGGAATAAGTGCATTAGATCAACAATTCCCAAATATTGATATTACTGAGAAAGTTGAAAAAGATATACGTACTAAACTTCAAGGCGGACTTAAACAATTCAACGTTGCACCTGGTATTAGTATTGAGACTTTAGGTGATACAGCTATATTAGCTGAGGATCGTTGGTGGGAAATATATAATGGATATACTGATCCAAATTCTAAATCCCCTTTATCACCTAAACAAGCATACGAGCAGGCATGGAGAGATTTCAATGATGAATATACCAAAGGTAGGTCCGAAGAAAATAGTCCCTGGCATATAACCGACAGTGCAGAAAGTAATTTAAATGGTGGACAGTCTTATTATACAAATCAACTATATAGTAATACTGGGAAATTAAATACTTTTAATAACGAAATTACTGATAAATCTGACCTAAGACTTAAGATAAGAACTAAACCAAATTTATCTCAAACTACTCAGATACTTACAGATGATGTTATAGGTCAAATATTAACCGATATAAGTACTGGTAAATCTATAACTATACCAGAAGAAGCCCATGTATGGTCTAGAGAAACTGGTCGTCCTCCGTCTGAATTTGTAGGACATCAACTTTATTTAAGTACTGGAAATAAGCAATTATTAAAAGCAATTAAACCTGGACCTTTTGAGATATTACGATCTGGTATACCTGAAACCCAGAATGGATGGAAAGTTTTAGTTGATGCTGGTAAAATGTCATTACCAGAATATCAAAGGTTAGATGCAGCTAGAAGAGCAACACTTGCAAATAACGGTATTCCTAAATCCTTAGTTTCACCAGAAATTGTAGTACCAAACACAAATACACCTGAAGTGGAGCAATACAGAGCATTACTAACTGATACTATTATGCCATTTATTGGTGATCCTAAATTAGTGGAAGGGTTGACTACAGTTTTCACTACTACACCAGGATTAAGTGTTAATGATATACAATCTATACGTGTATCAAAAAGTAGTCCTTATCATGGTGGTATTTCTATCAGTTCTGGTCCATTAAGAGATGCTCTTAAAGGAAACCCTAATTTCTACTATGTACCAGCATTGAAGCTATTCTCAGAGGGTAAGAAAATGAAATGGAATCATGCTGATGTAGACTCCGGTGTTTTTATGAGGAAATGAACTAATGGATCAACAAGAAGAACTAAACTTAAGAGAAGCAGCTGGTCAAGCGATTATAGATCGGCAGAATAATTTAGAGTCCTATAAGAGTACTGAGAAACCTGAAGTAGATTTAAGTACTAAAGAAGGTAGGGATCAATCTTGGGATGCGATGAGAGCATGGCGTTCTATGCCAGAAGGTCCAGAAAGAGAGGAGGCTAAAAACCAATGGTATTTAACATATCATAATAAAACCTCTGAGCAATACGAAGAAGAACAAAGAACCCAAGGTGGATTCTACCCTGGAGCTAATAATTTAGCTGGTACGTTACAAAATACATTCCAAGGATTATCGGTGCCAGGGATGGCATACATGGATTTTGCTACAGACTTATTAGGTAATTTACCTGGTGGGGGGCGTGTAGATGACGCCTGGGATGAAGCAACTAGATTTAAAAATCCAATACATCAAGGTGCTAGAAGATTTCTTTCAGTTGTATTGCCTACAATGCATGGCTCAAGTGCTATAAGTAAAACTTTATTAACTAGCAAAGCACCTGCATTACAAAAAGGTTTGATAGGAGTAGGTGCTTATGGTTTAATGGAAGCAGCAGTAATTGGTGCAAGTGATGAAGGTGAAGAAGATACAATGATGACTACCTTGGTCGATCAATTCCCAGGAGTATTCGGACAAAAAGGGATTGTTCCTGCACCTAATTTTCTTATAAACAAAGATAGTGATGATACTAGAGCACGTAAAGAACGTAATATGTGGGAGTCTGCAGGACTTAGTGTAGTCGGTAGCGTATTAGGTTTTGCTCTACAAGCAGGTAAACCAATGATGAAATGGTTTAAACCTTTAGATAAAGCTTCTGATGCATATAAAGCAAAAAATATTGCTGAACACGGTAATCCAGAAACTTTATTACGTATAGCAGAAATAGACGAAGCTCTTGCAGTTAATCCTAGTAAATCAGATATAAAATTACTGAAGAATGAAAGATTAAATTTAGTGAATGAATTATCTGCTAATGATAATTTAGAAGAATTTATAAGGCGTACTGATTCAAGTAAGTCTAATGAAATCAATGAAGCAGCTACTAGAAAATTAAACGGTAATTTAGATACTTTAGATTTTGATCCAGATGTTATTCAAGGTCTAACCCCTGAAAGTATTAACGCACGTCAAAGTGTTCCTCCTGGTCATGTTGCTAGAAACATGGCAGATGTTGCTGCTATTAAATCAGGAATGGTAGAAGGAGATCCAGCACCTATCATTACAGAATCTATGCGTAGAAAGGGACTTAGAGTAGGTTCTACTTCTCGTGGTGCAGTGATGGGTGTAGCTGAGAGTGCAAGAGAAGCAGGTAATTTCAATGCTGTTGTAGATGGTTTAAGGTTTACTGCTAGAGAAATGGATGATACTGCATGGCAAATTTATAAAGATATCATACATGCAGATAATGTAGAAGACGTCAAAAACCTATTCATACGAGACAAAGATGTAAAGCATATGGCAAACGGTAAGTTTAACGTTAAATATATTAACGAAGAACAAGCTAGAGCTTCAGCATTTGCTTTACGTGATTTAACAGATCGTTGGATAGGACGTGATATTGCTACTTCATCTGCTAGAGTCATGGATACTTTAGGACGTGAGGTATCTACTATTTCTGAAGCAACTAAAAAATTAGCACCAGCTATTGATGAAAACCGTGCTACTGAATTGATTATTGAAAAGATGGAGTATTTGATGAGTGAATATGGACTCAACAAATATATCTCAGGATGGCAGCTTAAGAATAAGAATTGGTTTGACAGAATGCCTGCTCAAAATGCTGATGAAGTATTAACTGCTTTAAAAAATGAATTCATAGAAGCAGAAAATACTATACATGCTAATGCGAGAAGATTTACCCAAGAATTATCAGAATTATCAAAAACAAACCCTGAAGCAATGCGTCCTTTAATGGATGCATTTGAACTAACAAATGGTGATGTAGATTCTTTAGCTAAACTTAGAAAGTGGGCTGAGGATAAAATAACACCATTAGGATTATTAAAAAGTCCTAATCCAAATGAAATGAATTTGTTTGCTAGAGGTGCTTGGGCTACTGTATATAATAATGTGCTGTCTGGTGTTTCTGCATTAAGAGCTGTAGTTGGTAACACAAAAGAATTAATTGTAAAACCTGCTAATGCTTTTTTAGGACATGGTATTTGGGGGTTAACTGAAGATTTTGAAGGATTAAGAAGATCATTTTATTATCATGGTGCCGTTTATGAGACAAATAGACGTGCTCTTAAAGATATGTGGACTACTATTAAAAAAGTCAATAATAATCCAGATTCAATGCTTGATGGATTCCGAAAAGATTTTGTATTTAAAGAAGAATCTTCTTGGGATATTTTAGAGAACATGAGAGATGTTTGGGTAAAAGATAATGATTTCGGACGTGTAGTACAATATGATACAGCAAAGTTATTAAAAGATTGGAGCAAATCAAGATATGCTAGATATGGGATGACTGGTATGATGGGTGTTGATGCTTTCACTAATACCCACATAGCAACACATATGTCACGATTGCGTGCATATGATGATGTATTTACTAAACATAATCATGTTACCCCTAAACTTTTAGAATCAGCTGAGAAAAAGCATTATCGTACTATGTTCGATAAAACTGGATTATTAACTGATGATGCAGCAAAAAATGCTTCAAGTGAAGTAGCTTTGAACTTAGATGATGGATTAGCTACATGGATTAACAGAGCTACAACAGCATATCCATTCACCAAACATATGATGATGTTCCCAAGAACAGCATCTAATAATACAAAATTAGCACTTTCATATACACCAATATCACTTATACCTGGCATCAATAAATATGCTAAAACCATATGGGCTAGAACTGATGAAGAGATAACAGCAGCATTAGCTGAGCATGGTATTAATTTTGCTACAACACCTAATGCTAGGGCAATCTTTAAAAATCTTAGAGCAGAGTATACTGGACGTGTTGCGTTTAGCAGTATTTTAACTAAAACTCTTTGGGACTATGCTATGGCAGGTAACTTAAGAGGCAATGGGCATTATAATGCTTCCCGCAGAATGAAAGAAAGAAATCAAATGGGGTATGAACCTAAGACTATTAATTTATTCGGTAATTGGGTAAGTTATAAAGGTATACCAGGTGTAGATCAAGTTTTAAGTATGTTAGGAGATATGTCCTATTATTCAAATGATCTTGATCAAACACTACTAGAAGATTGGCAAGCAAAGTTAATGTGGACTATTTCTGCTAGTTTCCTTAATGAGACGCCTTTACAGGGCATAGAACCTCTTGTAGCTGCCGCTAATGGCGATTTAACATGGTTTAGTAGATTCCAAGCTAATACACTAAGAAGTTATATACCTTATTCAGGTGCTATGGGTGTATTAAGTCAAGCGATTACTTCATCCCAGAAAGATATTCACGGTGATATGATGGAATATCTAATGAATAGATTACCAATTGCTTCGAGTATGTTACCAGAACAAATTGATTTCTGGACAGGACAACCTTTAAATGATATCGATAATCCAGTTTTAAGGATACTCAATTCAGTAAGTCCTATGAAATTTAGTGGCACAGCTGAACCTTGGAGACAATGGTTACTTTCTATTGGTTATGATGGCATGAGTCGTATCAAACGTGACTCTACTGGTAAATATGAATACTCTAATGAGGAAAGAGAGGAAGTTTATAAATTAATAGGTGCTCAAGAACCTTGGCGGAAATTAGAAAGATTAATGAATAGTAAGAAATATGCCGATCAAATTGCTGCTATCAAACAACATAGAATTAGTGGTGATGATTTACACTATGAAAGAATTAAATTAGAAACTAAACGTTTACCAATATTTAGAGAAATAGATAAGATACTTAAAGATGCACAAGAAATTGCTGAAATACAATTACTTAAGGAACAACCTGATATATTTGAAAGTGTTAAACATCAACGTTTAGCAGATAAATTTATGACACAAGGTGATGTAGAAGGTGCTAAAAATATTGCTGAACGAGATCAGCAAATGATTCAAGAATTACTTCAAATTGAGAAATAACAAAACGTTATGGCTGTAACCCAAAACTCATACACACAAAGCAACGCAGGTACCACCACCTTTGCTTTCACATTTCCATATCTTAAGACGTCTGAGATAAAAGCTCAAATAGACGCAACCGTTACCACAGCTTTCACTCTACCCTCTGCAACAACGGTACAATTTAATACTGCACCAGCCGTAGGCGCTAAAATCAAAATTTATAGAGAAACAGATGATTCTTCACTGACAGCCACCTTTTATGCAGGGTCATCTATTAAAGCTCAAGATTTAAACGATAACTTTACACAAAACTTATATACTACACAAGAAGTTAATAATAGATTTCTAAGTAACCTTGGCGGTACTATGGTTGGTAATCTCACACTAGATGAGGATGCTGACATTGTATTCGAAGGTGCTACTGCCAATGCCCATGAAACAACACTAACTGTAGCTGATCCTACAGCAGATAGAACTATTACCTTACCTAATGAAACAGGTACAGTAATTACATCTGCTGGTACTGATGTCATTGATTCAGCTCATTATGTAGCAGGTTCAATAGACCTCGAACATATGTCCGCTAATTCAGTAGACAGTGATCAGTATGTAGACGGATCAATAGATCTAGTTCATATGTCTGCTAACTCAGTTGACAGTGACCAGTATGTAGACGGGTCTATCGATTCAGCACATATAGCTAATGATCAAATTGATAGTCAGCATTATGCTGCAGGTTCAATAGATCTTGAGCATATGTCAGCTAATTCAGTTGATAGTGATCAGTATGTAGACGGTAGTATAGATTTAGCTCATATGTCAGCTAACTCTGTAGATAGTGACCAATATGTAGACGGAAGTATTGATAGAGTACACTTAGCTGCTGACATTGTAGATGGTACAAAGATAGCAGATGATTCAATTGATTCAGAACACTATGTAGATGGTTCAATTGATACTGCTCATTTAGCTGCAGATGCTGTAACAGGAGCAAAAATAGCAGATAATGCAATTGACTCTGAGCACTATACAGATGGATCTATTGATACAGCGCATATAGGTGGTTCTCAAGTTACAGATGCTAAATTAGCTTCAAATTCTGTAACTACATCTAAGATTACAGATTCTAACGTAACTACAGTTAAGGTAGCAGATTCAAATATTACACTTGCTAAATTAGCTAGTGATTTAAAACAAACAAGTATATCAGATAGCGACACACAACTTCCTACATCAGGAGCTGTTGTTGATTATGTAGCAGCACAAATAGCACCTATCGGTGGCCTTGAAGTTATAGCAGATGATGAATCATTCCCTAATACAATCCCATCCGCTGGTGTTGTAATTAGTATAACTGATGCAGCAGGACTACAAATCAACTCTAGTGGCGTCTCTACTAATGGGGATACACTTGATAATTCAACTGTAACAATTAATGGATTCCCATCTTCTCTAAGAGGAGGTGTTGGTAGTAATGCTGATCCTTATGTATTAGGAGCTGGCGCAGGTCTAATGGTTCAATCCACTGGATCAAGTCAGACTTATAATTACCATAAAGCACTACTGAAAGAATCAGACTTTGTACAGTTAAGTGATGATATAAATGACTTTAACAGTAAATATCGTATAGCAAGTTCAGCACCTGGATCTAATAATGATGAAGGTGATTTGTACTTCAACACTTCAACCAACAAGATGTACGTTTATGACGGTTCTGCTTGGGGTGAAGTAACTTCTACAGGTGATTATAAATATTTAACAATAAAAGATCACGATCAAGCAGTCGGTGGTTCAGGTCCAACATTTAATGGATCTAATGAAGAATTCGATTTGTTTGATGGATCTAGCGATGCAAGTATAACTACTGCAGCTCAGCTATTAGTAGTTCTAAACGGTATTATTCAGAAACCTAATACAGGTACCTTTAGTGGAAGTGAAGAAGGTTTCTATCTGAATGATACACATGGTATTAAATTCTGTGATCCTCCTGCAAGTGGTTCATCTCTATTTGTAACCCAACTTGGTACCGCAACAACTGTAAATGTACCAGCTGATGGATCAGTAACTACTGCTAAATTAGGATCTGGAGCTGTTACTACTGCTAAGATTGCTGATGATGCTATAAACGGTACAAAACTTGCAGATAATGCAGTTGACTCAGAGCACTACACAGATGGAAGTATAGATACAGCTCATATAGCAGCAGATGCAGTTACTGGAGCTAAAATAGCTGATGATGCTATAGGTGCTGAACATATAGAACCATTAGATGCTGCTTTAGTTTTTGCAGCTGGAGCTGCTGCTAGAGTTGGAGTAGCAGATAAAACATCAGCAGGTAATGGTGGTCATTTCTTAGTAACCGCTGGATCAGCACATGGATCTGGAAATACTGCTGGAGATTTATTATTAGCAACCAGTAGAGGTACCAGTTCTGGACCAACTGGTGAGATTAAATTTGGATATAATGACGGGGCTAATGGTGCAGGACTAGATGCGACTTGGGCAGTATTTGATAACACTGGTAAGTTAGGATTGGGTGAAACCGATCCAGAGCAGTTACTTCATTTAAAAAGCACAGGTAGTTCAACTGATCTTAGGTTTGAAAGCCCTAGTGCAGACTTTATCATACAAAGTGGTAATGCAGGAGATGATGGTTTCCATATCTATGATAATGCAAATAGTTTATATCGGATGACCATTGACACTACAGGTGCGGTCGGTATAGGTACAATTACCCCAACTTATAAATTAGATATAATAGAATCAACAGCAGCAGATGGAACAATGCGTCTGCAAGGCGGTGAAGGTTCTGATGCTGTCTTCAGAATGGTATCTGATGATGGAGACGATAATGCAGATTATTGGAGACTCAGTGCATACCATACTGCCAATGCTTTTACTATTGAAACTTTTTCAGATGGTTCATGGGACAAAGTATTCAGAGGTGTTGATCGGACAGCGGAATTATACTATCAAGATAGTGTAAGGCTGGCAACAACTTCAGGTGGTGTAACAGTAACTGGCTCTGTCACAGAAACATCAGATATTGCACTTAAAACAAATATAGAACCTATCAATAATGTATTAGATAAAATACAACAAATCACAGGTTATACCTACCAATTTAAAGATACAGGACATAACTCTATGGGTGTTACTGCTCAAGATGTAGAGAAAGTCTTCCCTGAACTTGTTCATGGTGAAGAAGGTGCTAAAACACTTCAATACAGTGGTTTAATTGGAGCTTTAATCGAATCAGTAAAAGAACTATCAAACAAAGTCGCCGCATTGGAGGCTAAATAACTATGGCATTAACACAAGTATCCTCCGGCGGCATTAAAGACGCGGAGGTTAAAACCGCAGATATAGCAGCAGATGCAGTTACTGGAGCTAAGATAGCTGATGACGCTGTAGGTTCTGAACATATAGAAGTATTGGACGCTGCTCTTCAATTTGGAGATTCAGTTAAAGCTCAGTTCGGTACGGGAAATGACCTAGAAATTTATTTCGATGGAAGTAATTCTTACATAAAAGAACCTAATTCAGTTGCCGGTCAATTTATTGTTGATGGTTATAATGGGATAGATTTAAGGCAGGGAGCAACAGGCGAATTAATGGGTCGCTTTCTTGGTGGCGGAGCCGCAACCCTCTACCATGATAATTCAGCTAAAATAGCCACAACTAGTGCGGGAGTAAGTGTAACAGGTAATTTAATAGTAGGAACTTCTGGGAACGGTATTGACTTTAGTGCTACATCAGATTCAGGAGGGATGGTAAATGAGCTCTTAGATGATTATGAAGAGGGAACTTTTACACCAACTATAACTAAACTCTCAGGAACAGCAGTAGGAATTACATATGATTACCAACTAGGTAATTATACGAAAATAGGCAACGTAGTTCGGTTCCATCTTTTGGTATCTACTGATGCATTTACTGCTAATGGAGCAGATACTATAGTAATTGGAGGATTACCGTATACTTGTCTAAGTGGAGATGCCGGTTGGTGTCCTCAACATGTATTCTGCTCAGACACTGATATTCCTATACATACAACTCTTGTAGGTGCAGCTACAACCTATCTATATCTTTATAGATGGAATAGTGAAGCTGCTGGTACCATTTCTTCTATAGTTGCTACTGATTTAACAACAGGCACTAATGCAAACAAGAACTATATAAGAATAACAGGTTCATATGTTGGATAGACCATCACTATGTCTCTAAACTAATCCTAAATCTATTTTAATCGGAGATTAATCTTAATGGCATTGACAAAGACACAAGAAAACGACAAGATAGAAGTTGTCAAAAAATGGAACGTACAGGTAAGAAACGCTACTATTATCAAAGATGATGGTGTAGAGATTTCCAGAACCTTTCATAGAAAAGTATTAACACCAGGAGCACTTAAAGGTGGCACAGGATCTGATAAAGATGATCTAGTAGAGACAAATATTTCATCTGAGGATGCTGATGTTCAGGCTATCTGCAATGCTGCGTGGACCACACAAGTTAAAGCAGATTTCAAAGCATTCTTAATAGCGAATAAAACTCCTTAAGATGTCAGGAAGTCCTGGTCATAATCCACCGCTAATACCTTCTATAACTATCCCAGGACCGCCTACATTCCCTGAAATACACATGGGTATACCGAAGGCTCTTGTACCATACTACAGACCCCTTGTAGTCCCTCCTAGTGACCTTGAAGCACCTCCTGAAGTTGAGGCAGAGGAAACAGAGGAGACACAACCTGAAGTAAGGAAATTAGAGATACCTGTGATAGATATAGAGGTACCGGTACCTGCACCAGAAATACTAGTTACAGCAGTATCCACCGCTGTTGTAGCTGTAGCAACTACTACCGTAGCTCAAACGTTCTTTGAACCAATACAAAAACAAGTTAAAAAACAATTACAAAAAAGAGTTGATGCATGGAGGAAAAAACGGAAGGAAAAAACCTCCTTGGCAAGCTGAAAGATGCTGCAGAGGATAATGAATCCCAAATACAAATCCTATCTACCTTCGTCAGACTGGGCGTAGTTGTATGGGCAGGATTTATAATTACTCTTAACTATGTAGAATTACCAGTCATAAAGAAGGCAGGAAGTTCCGACATAACCTTTGTAGCTAGTATTTTTACTGGGGCTCTCGCTAGCTTTGGACTCAATACATCTAACTCTAAAGGTAAAGGATCTCAACCTGTAAATTGTCCTATGGCTAAAAAGAAAGAAGAATGAACAAATGGCTATTACTCTTCTTCCTGTTATCCCCCTCGGTAGCAAGAGCACAAGTTGTAACTCCCAATTTCACCCAGGGATCAATGAATGCAACAACGACATCTACCCAAGTAATAAACGAAACAGTTACTATAAACAAATATGGTGGAGATTACTCCAGTTGGACTGGAGAAAACGTTCACATAGACACGGGCAGTCAAGGAATAGCTGGTGGTATAACAGTGAACAACCAAATATTCGAAATACACAACGCTGGAGATGCCTTTCAACTAGAGACGGTAACAAGAGCGAAAACAGATCTAATAGAGAACGTAGTAGAGGTAAGAGATATTACAACCAACTCTACCACTACATCGTTATCAGTCTTCTCACAATAGGAGTACCAAGTTATGCTGAAGAGGGAGAAACCAACAATACCTCAAATCCTGTGGCAGCGGCTACAGGAAATGTTACCAATCAAGCCGTACAATTCCAAAATAATGGCGCTCCGAGCCGTCAGAACTACGGTCCGGGCATATCCTGTAATGGACCGACCATGACCTTTAGCCCATTCTATATGGGCAATCATGTTAAGCCTGGTATCCCTTTGGATACTGAAGCATACACAAAGAATGAAAATTGGGGAGGTCAATTAAACTTTATGGTTCCCCTTGATGGTAGTATAATAGAACGATGTAAATCAGTAGCTAAACGTCAAGAAGAAAAGATGCAGTTAAATTATGAACTTGTTCGCATTGATAACTGTACTAAATTTATGCAACGAGGGTTTATGTTAAGACCAGGTACAAGAGTGTACCATTTATGTCAAGATGTAATCCCTATTGCTTTATATGAAAAGGAACGAAACCAATTAAAAAACAACCCACTAATCGACCCTAAATACAATGACCCTATTAATCAAGCCCATCCTTTTAGCATTCCTAAAGAGCGACTCAGTGAAGCAACTCGTAATCGATTTACTTTCGGCTTACGTAAAAAGGACTGATAACAAACTTGATGATCAAGCGTTAGAAATCGTTAAAGAAAAACTATTCTCTTAATTAAAATGGCTTTCACTATAACACAACAAGATGCAGAGCAAGCTAGACTAGAGCAACTTATGTCAGGAGATATACCGCTAGGTGATCCAACTGAGGAAATAAAAAATAAATCTTTAAGAGAAGAATTTATGGCAAATAAACGTAATAATCCAAACGGACTTATAGGTACATACTAATGAAAAAAGCCGCTGAAGACAAATTTAACGAACTACATAACCTAGTCACTGAAGACTTCCTTAAACGAGTCAAAAGCGGCGAGGCTTCTACCCAAGACTTAAAAGCAGCTTGTGATTGGTTAAAAACAAATGATATTACTGGTGTTGCTTATGAAGGCAGTCCATTAGATAAACTAACAAGAATACTTCCAGAAGTAGATCCAACACTCGTAAAACGGAGGACTTATGGCGCCAAAGTTAAGCCCTAATCCAGGGAGAACGGCAAAGCATTATCGAAGTAATGCAAAATCAAGAGCAAAACATAGGAGAGATGAAAGAGCACGAGGTAGTACACCTGCAAAGAAAGCATACCGTGCTGAATTAGGTAGAGCACGTAGAAAGGCAAATCCTGGTCCACAACAAGATATGTCTCATAGAAAAGGTGGGATTAGACCTGAATCTAGGAAGTCTAATCGTGCCAGAGGCGGTGCTAAGGGGAGATAGGTATGCCTAATAATCTAACTATTAACCCTGCAAATGATGATAAAATTCAATGGAAAGATGATGATATAACAAATCTAAGTGAATTTAATAATCAAAATGGTCTTAAAATAACTAAACCATCTTTTAAAAATCTCAGAAATAATCTTACATCTGGTTTCAATGCTTTAAATGAATTTCGTAAAAAGATTCCTGAACCTCCTGAACAATTAGAGGAGGGCCTTGATTGGGCTTATCAGAACCATCCAGTAGGATGGTTAGATCGAGGAGTAGATAAATTAGCGTCTGATGTCTCAAATTTAATTACTAATAAAACTGGTTCTCCAGAATTTGGTACAGCTGTAGCATTAGGTATTATGTTAGCATCACCTAGTGGATTAGGTAAAGTTAAATCTATTGAAGGATTAAATGAAGCATTTAAAATAAGTAAACGATTTACTAAGAAAGGTCCTAATATAAAAAATCTATTCCCACCTAATCAGACTTTACAACCTCAATTTGCTGGTAATAGTGGTCTAACTATTAACCCAAATAAGTCCATTGATTTAGCACCTCAATCTATGATGATTAAAGGTGACGGTTCGTGGGCAGGTCGTGGACAACCTCCTAAAAATAAAACAGCTAATAAATTGTGGAGATTAGAAGGTGAAGTTAAAGATTCTATCACAGCTGAGGAGTTAGGATATACACCCAAAACTATAGAAATAGGTAAAAAGACTGGTAAAGGTAGTAATATTCTTTCACATGAAAAAATCTCTAAAAAGGATTGGATGGATGATGCTAGAAAATGGTATAAGAAACATTTCGGTACAAGACCTGATCCTATGAGAGGTTATCCACACTGGAGAGATAATACAGGTGAAGTTTATAGAGCAACACCTGGTAGTAGAAATAAAAAAAATCCAGAAGGTCTTCGTCCTCTAACTGCTACTAGTTTGTCAGCTAGAGGTAAAATGTCACAAACACGCAAAATTAATGAAGATAAATGGATACAAGAATTGAAAACAGTATTAGAAGAATTTGGTATTCCTGACGAATTTGAGAAGTATTCCAAACTTATTAAAAGTCAAAACCGAGCACAATCTAAAGAAATAACTAGGTTAAATAAAATATTAAAAAGTAAAGGTGTAGTAGATAGAGGTAAACACCTGACTATTGATCACGGAGGTTCTGTAAAACAAGGATGGCCTAATCTCCCTGAAAATAGAAACCCATTTGGAATGACAACAATTACAGAAAATGCTAGGACAAAAGAGCTTGGAGACTTACCTGGGTTTAATCTAAGAATGTCTAATATTTCTAAAACTGTGAGAGAATGGGTCATCAAACAAAAAATACAAGAAGATTTTGGTATGGATGCTAATGTTCTTAGTAACTTACCTTTAAGTATTAGACGTAAAATAGCGAATGCAAAACCTATTAAGGATAGTAAAGGTAAGATAATATCTACTGTTGATGATGTTATTAATGATACTCTTGAATCTTATTTCAAAAAATCAAAAAAGGTTGAGCCTCAGTGGGAAGGAATAGCTAAAATAGCAATGAGACAGATGAAAGAAGGTAATCTCCCTGAGGCTAGATGGCGTAATGCTAATACCCAATTCACCTGGGCTCCTAAAGATCTAGGTGGTAAAGGTAGAGGTTATATTGATATCATTAAAGATGCAACCGCTGATGATGATGTCTTCGCCTTAAAGAGACAATTCTTCAAACAAATAGAAGATCTACCTTCTGGCACTGAATGGACATTAGAAGCAGACACAGCACAGAAATATAGACTGTATAAACGTATGTTTAGAGGTGATCCTAGATTCACACCTGGTGGCGATACAAAGCTATTAAAAGCACGTGGCATAGATCATTTCATACTTAGAATACCATGACTGATACTTTAAACGCCTTGCAGAACGATTTTAAAATGTTTCTGCAAGCGTTATGGAATCAACTCGACCTTCCACCTCCAACAAGAGCACAGTATGCAATTGCAGATTATCTCCAGAATGGTCCCAAGCGATTACAGATCCAGGCATTTAGGGGCGTTGGTAAGAGCTGGATTACTGGCGCTTTTGTTCTTTGGACTTTATTTAATGATCCCGAAAGAAAAATAATGATTATATCTGCCTCTAAAGAGAGAGCAGATAACATGTCAATCTTCTTACAAAAACTTATTATTGAAACTCCATGGCTAACTCATCTTCAACCGAAATCAGACGACTCTCGTTGGAGTCGCATCAGCTTCGACGTCGATTGTTCACCACACCAAGCCCCAAGCGTAAAGTCGGTGGGCATAACTGGTCAGCTAACCGGAAGTCGCGCAGATTTAATGATTTTGGACGACATAGAGGTGCCTGGAAACTCCATGACGGAGCTAATGCGTGAAAAACTTTTGCAACTATGTACAGAAGCTGAGTCCATCCTCACGCCGAAAAGTGATAGCCGTATTATGTATCTCGGGACTCCTCAGACTACTTTTACTGTTTATCGTAAGTTGGCTGAGCGTAAC